>Ga0302324_100006181_pt1 | contig 25909 bp, 16 predicted proteins | sample Palsa_T0_1_FD_201949 | JGI IMG/M metagenome (GOLD analysis project Ga0302324, IMG submission 201949) | Peat permafrost microbial communities from Stordalen Mire near Abisko, Sweden - Palsa_T0_1 | ecosystem: Environmental > Terrestrial > Soil > Palsa > Peat permafrost | place: Sweden: Abisko... | reverse complement strand
AGCCAGGACGTTATCCATTCACTCGCTACTGCTCGTAGCGCTGGCCGAGGGCGGCATTATGGGGGGCGCGTTCTTCATCCTTTATGGGATGTTGCTGATAAAGACACTCCAGTCACTAACGCGAAGTTCCGTACCCCATAGGGCATTTGTCACGTATTTGGTCGTATCGGGTCTATGGGACCTCTGCATGAGCCCGTTCTCAGGCGTAGCTCGAGTTCAAATCTGTCTGAATGTCCTCGCGTGTCTCCTCGTGATCATGCAGCGCAATGGCGAGCTTTCCGAGACCTTCAGTGAGTAAGCGCATACTTTTCGCCGGCGTGAGTTCGATGAAGAATCATGCTGGCCAGGATAAGCTTTATTTCGTTGCCGATCAGTTTGGTCGCCAGGGGATAAACGTGACGGTTCTCGTTCCCGATATCGAAGAGAACCGGGCGTTCTTCGCGGACAAGCCGCATGTAACGACGCATTTTTACCGACCGGGTAGTGCGCTTGGAGACGCTATGAGAAAGTCTCGAGTCGTACAAAACGGAGATTGGTCATGTATTTGGGATATTGGGGTCGGAATTAGGAGCTTCCTGTTGAGGGGTCGTTCCGCGCGAAACGTTCCCATTATCAAGGACTTCGACGAGTTTCCGTCGATGATCGAAAATATCGGGCCCTTCAGGCGTGCGTACCTCAAATGGATTGAGAATCAAATGATCATGCAGGCGGATGGGTTCACGTGTGCATCGGCTATGCTCGAGAGCGCGGTTCTCAAGGTCCGGCCGGAGGTTGCCAGCCGCATGCTGCGTCTGCGGGTCGCAATCAGCGCCGACGAACACCGAGTGGATCACGCCATGGCAAGACGCCTTCGGCAGGAATCAAAGGGAAGACCTATTCTATTTTACGTCGGGTCGATCAGCCGCATGTACGAGGACCAGATCGACGAGATGATCGCTTTGGGCAAGCTGCTGAGACGGCGGGGTTCAAATGCGATCGTACGCCTAGCGGGCACCGGGCCGGATTTGGAATATTTCAAGGCCAAGGCATCGTCCCAGGAAGTCGGGGATACGTTGGAGTTTGTCGGGCACGTCCGGCGCGAGCGCGATCTTCCTTCGCACATGGAAGCCGCAACAGCATTGATTTTCCCTTTTGCGGCTAATGCGTTCAATCTCTCCAGATGCCCGACCAAGGCGTTTCATTATGCCGCGGCCAACCGTCCTGTCGTGACAAACCAAACTGGCGAAGTCGCCTCTCTATTTGGCAACTCGGCGTTATACTACCCGGAACGGTCCATAGAAGCATTCGCAGACCGTTGCCAACAAGCGATCGAGCTATCCGCTGGCTTCGACAATGGAATACCGTTTGAATCGCTAACTTGGGAGAAGCGGGCCAACGAACTTAGGGATTGGCTGGATCGCCATGGTTGGCTTCCAGCGGGAGCGGTGAGAGAGCGTGTGCATTCCTCGTAGTCGTTTGAGAAGGTCCGGGAATCTACCCGTCTTTGACCGGACCGCATTTCTTGAGCTACCCGGAGTGAGAGTCTGGGCGAGTTTATTGTGACTGATCGGGTGCGAGATTGGCGGCCAACGCTAATCCATAATCAATTCACTGCCCGTACCCGAGGGATTCAAGGACACCGAGACAATCCGCGATCCGGTAGGCCCCGGGTCATGCCCCCAAGTGTCCTGAAACGCTCAGTCCTTCTTCTGCGTTGCTCCGAAGAAGCCAAATAGGCCCCTACATGTTGTCACCGGGGATCTTAGCGCCCTGAATGCGGCAAACTGTGGAGCACTCGCTCGACGCAATGCCGGCACGCTCAACGTTAGGCCATAGAAGCCAAGCCATTGGGCGCTTACCATTGCTATCGCCGCGCCAATGGCTCCGTGCCTCGGAACAAGGTATAACGAGAGACCAAGCTGAATCAGCGCGATGCTGATGACCGTGGGAAGGTCGAGCGCCAGCATTCCGCGACTCACCCAGAACTGGGCCCTGGCGACGGACGGGAATATCGCGGGTCCCGACCAGAAGATAATCACGAGAATGATGGCGGAAGGCGCGTAAGCCTTTCCAAATAGCCATGGAATCAGGAACGGCGCGGTCAGGGACACTGCGAATGCCGCTGCGAACCCGACAAGCAGGCTGACGTTGGAGTACAACTGTGTTGCGCGTTCACAACGTTGAGGATCTGACAACTGCAATGCGACGATCCGGGGCAGGAGTACGGCAGCAACGATCGTCGCCATGGACCACCAAACCTCGGTTATTCGCAGCGCCGCGTTCAGGTAGCCCGCTTCTGCGTCAGTCGGAGCAAGATTGTGCACGATTAACACCATGACCCGGTCAGCCGTCGACCCGACCACAACCATGAGGACCATCGGCCATCCCTCCCGGAACCAGGCCCTCAGCTGGGCGACATCGAAGGCGAAATGGAACGAATTCCGGTGTATATGATGGACGAGTCCGCAAACCGCGGCATAGGTGGCCACCCATTCGACGAGCGCCAAAATCGCAAAGCTGTACACTCCGCCTCCAGACAAGACCATGACCAGCCTGCAAACGGCAAACGTTGTCCATACAACGTTTCGCGTCCGTACCAATGGTTTCGCCTGTCCCGACGCCTCAAACCAAACCTCGCATGAGAAAAATGCCGTGGGAATCGCCATCCAAACGACAATCAGGGTCAAATGACGGGTCTCTTCGTCACTCACGAGGTGCCTGGCCATCAGGGAAAGGCCAATCGCCGCGGCAAACCCGAGAACCAGGCTGAGGCATACGCTGGTACTTATTATTTTTCCGGCGTCATTTGGCCGAGCCGCGAGATCGCGGCGTATCATTCGATCGAAGCCCAGTACCACTGCCTCCTTTGACAAGGTGGCCAGTCCGATCGCCGCTCCGTAACAGCCGTAATGCTCCGGCCCAAGGTGCCGCGCGATCATTATCCCTAGTGCAACGCCTCCCACCGCCTTAAGCCCGCGCTCGGCGATCAACCAGAATACATTGTGCGCGGCCTTTGGCCGTTCCGGAGCTTTCGCAGACAAATCGGATTTGAGGGACGTCGTCATCCTGGAAGCGTGCCTGAGGCCGACGAGACATGGGCGAAGGAGGAATTACGTGTGAGTACAGACTCGTAAAGTGCGGTCAGCCGGGAGACGTGCGCGCCTATTGTCAGGGGGTTTTTCCAATAGCGTTTATAGGCTTCTCTTCCAAGGCGTTCGACGAGTTTATCATCAGATAGTTTCGACAGCTGTATCGCAAGATCTTCGGGTGAATTGTGCTCAAATAGCAGCCCATTCTCGTCGTGCTGAACAAACTCCTCAGCCGCCGTGCCCCGTGATGCAACCACGGGTATCCCCTTCGCCAGTGCCTCGGCGGCTGAAAGACCAAACGTCTCCCTATAAACCGAGGGAAAGACAAAAGCCCGCGCCTTTCCAAGAACCTCAATAACCTTCTTCGCGTCTACCCAACCCAAGTACGTCGCCTCCGGGTAGATCTTTCGCAAGTCCGCTTCGGCTGGCCCAGATCCGCAAAATGTAACGGGCAACCTCAATTCCGAGGCTGCCTTCGCCAAAAGTTGAGGACCCTTGTACGTCTCCAGCCTTCCCGTGAACACAAATTCCTTATTCCTTGCCGCGTCGATCGGCGGCAGGCGCTCAACTGCAACCACGTTCGGAACTGTTTCGATTCTTGCGGAAGCCGGTAAATCCCGGCGCGCTAGCGCGGCGCAGGTCCCTGAGACCGCAATGTATGCTGAAATTCCGTCCTTTATCCCAGCGATGGGGTTCTGAAGCACCGTTCGCGCAACACGCCAGATCTTGTGCGACCTCTTTCTCGAATCACAGTCGCAACTAAGGCATGAGAAACTCAATGCGCGCCGGTCGCAGAGCTCGGCCTTCGGAAAGACAAAATAAGCGCCATTTGGGCAGGTGATAAAATAATCATGCAGCGTCAGGATCGTGACAAATTTTTGGCGGATGGCAGCGTGAAGCACCGATGCGGTCAGCGCGCTGGAGTATAGGTGAACGTGCACGACCGTGTCCCGACAATCCAATTTAGAAAGAACCTCGCGCATTTTCCTGGCAGCGCGGAAGTTCCAAATACCGCGAATCGCGGCGCCAGGCGAATGCTGTCCCTGCCGAATCCAATCGCTTCCCACGCTTACTCTGGATATCAACTTATGGTTCTTACCGACATTGTCGTCGTCTCCGAAAGCGGTGAAAAGGATCACCCGGTGGCCATTGTCGGCCAGGGCGCAGGCGCTGTCAAAAGCCACCCTGTCAGCCCCTCCCCGGACAAAGGCGGAATCATTGACGATTACGATGTTCACGCCGTCAGCCTAGGCTGGCGAGGCAGCGACGGCGCATTGGGATGTAACGGGCATCTGGGCACAATATTGTCGTCATTGCCATTGTTCCAAGCGAGGATAAATGCCTCTAACTAGCAGCAACGATGCCGTTCTTCGCGGACTGGGCGAGTGATGTTGCTGCCATCCATTTTTCGGCACCTTGCAAAATGGCACGCGTGGGAGTGGCCTCGCGGCGGCCCGAATTTTGTGCGTTCTCACTATTCAAGACAACTCGCGGGTCCATGTTTGGATTTTGTTGGCATCGGTTACTAAGTCTCTGAGAGCCTCTGCGAGCCTCGGTATTCCGTCGAGCTTACAGGCACCGGTCGGGAAAGCGTGTGCCGTGCCAACCCGTATCCGGCTCGGCCCAGCTTTTCGTCCGCACATCCTCGACTGGCTGGCTATTCACGGTGAACTTTGGTCTCCGACTGCATTCGGAAAAACCTCGTTGCCCATGAAATGTCGATGATATCACTATGAAAGTCGCCTACACTGCGCTGCTGTCATTCATTTTGTGTGCTCAACTGCGAGCCTTGGACCTGTATGTCTCAAGTACCGGGAGTGATGACAATCCTGGGACAGCAAATTCGCCGTTCGCCACGATCACCCATGCCCGCGATGCCATTCGCGACTTGAAGGAGGCCAATGGCTTGCCGCAGGGCGGCGTCACCGTCTGGCTGGCCGCCGGAATTTACAATCAAGCAGATACGTTCTCTCTTGACGACCGGGACTCAGGAACGAACGAAAGGCCCGTGGTCTATTCTGCTTTGCCGGGACAAGAGGCCAGGATAACTGGCGCGAATACTTTGGATCCCTCCTGGTTCCAACGTGTCGATGACACATCGCCGGTCTGGTCGCGCTTGGATCCGGCGGCACGCGGCAAAGTGTATTCCGTGGATCTCAAGGAGCACGGAGTCTCGGACTTTGGAACATTGAAGGTTGGCGGTTTCCACCTCTACCGCACGTCGCCCTTGGAGCTTTTTGTCAATGGACGTCCGATGACTCTCGCCCGTTGGCCGAATAAGGATCGCCCGCTGGAACGCACGGTTTCAGCGCCGTCAAACTCACGGTTCATTTACTCGAATCCCCGTCCGGAACGATGGCTCAATGCGACCGATGTCTGGCTGCATGGACTCTGGAAGACCGACTGGGCCGATTTTCACGTCGAGGTGTCGTCAATCAACACAGGCACAAAGGCGATCAACTTGGTCGATCCTCCGGCACAGTTTGGCCTGGGAGACAACCAGCCATACTATGCCTACAATCTCCTCGAAGAACTCGACGAGCCGGAGGAGTACTATCTCGATCGGGACAGCGGAATCCTGTATTTCTGGCCTTCCAGCCCCATTGAGGGATCCACGATCCAAGTCAGCATGCTGGAGCCGTGTCTCGTAGAAATTAGTGGTGCTCGATTCATCACGCTACGAGGGCTGACGCTGGAGGCGACACGGGGCCCCCTGTTGAACATCCTTGAAGGAGAACATAACTCGATCGAGGAGTGCCTATTACGGAATTGCGGCGAGTATGGCGCCAAGATAACGGGAACCAACAATGGGATCGACCGCAGCGAGATCGCGGCGTGCGGAGAAGACGGCGTTGAGTTGGGTGGGGGAGCCCGAGCTACGCTCACCCCAGGCAACAACTTTGTAAGGAACTGTCGCATCCACCGTATCGCCCGCAATGACTGGTCCTATCATCCCGCCATCGTGTTCACCTCGGGGTGCGGGAACCTGGCATCTCACAATTTGATCGAAGACCTACCCCATGCGGCCATCATGTTCTCGGGCAATAACCACACGATAGAATTTAACGAAATCCGGCGCGTGTGCCAACGTACCGAGGACACCGGAGCTATTTATGCCGGGCGCGACTGGAGCTACCGAGGCAACATTATCAGGGCGAATTTCATCCACCATCTTCATTCCGACATCGAAGGTCCGGGACCCAACGGTGTCTACCTTGACGATGGCATGAGCGGTGCACAGGTCATCGGCAACGTTTTTTACAAGGTTGACGGAGCCGCCACGTACTATGGGGGCGGGCGCGACAATATCACTTCGAACAACATCATGGCGTTCACCCAGATCGCGCACTGCAATGGCGATTACGACCGAATGTTCATAAGCAATACCCCGGGAAGCCCGTGGAATTTCCTGGAGCGGCTAGCAGCCGATGGCATTCAATACCAGCAGGAGCCGTGGCTGTCCGCCTATCCCGCCTGCGCCGCCATCCCTAACTCATGGCAAACCATAAAGACCGGAACCTGGCGCAACCCCGAACACAGTGTGTTCTCAGAAAATGGTGGGTGGTCCAATCAAGTATGGATGTATGAGTCCAATTATTCCCATACGGGAGTGTTCGCGGTCTATGGGTCGATCACAGCCAATGATCCGCATCTTCGTCCCTTGTTTGATGAGGCCTCGACCTGGGACAGAACTTTGCGTCCGCACGCCCTCGTGGCCTCGATCGAGGGGTTCACGCCAATTCAATTTGGTTCGATAGGTCCTTCGGCGCCGACTTTTTCGAGCTCAAAGCCCCAGCCACCCGCACTCAGCGCCATTACGGTTACCAACTCCGAAATTGATCTTAATTGGGTCGACGACGGTGATTTGCCGTGGCAGCGGCCAAATGCGGCAAGGCTATTTGAAGAGGATGGTCCAGGAGGCGAGTGGCGCCAGATCCGGTCAGTTGGCCTGGATTGCGAATTTGCCCCTGTAACAAGCCTAGCTCCGGCGACGGTGTATTCTTTTCGAGTTGAGTCGGTTAATTCCGTAGGTTCGACAACCTCAAATACATTGTCGGTCAAGACGCTTCCGAATCCGCCCGTTTATTCCGAAGGCACGCGGTTCGAAGCCGAGAGTCCTCTCGAGGTAGTGCGAAGTATCGGGAAGAGCGGCGCAGTCTCAGCGGTCAGTGGTTCGTACGTAAGCGGCAAATGCGTAACGTTATTCGATCCAGGCGATGCTATCGTCGTCTCATTCACGACAGCCGTGTCAGGAACATATCGTATCGGCGCACGCGTCCGTTCGGGTGGCTCAAACATGCCAATAGGCACAGAATTCTGGCCGAGCGGATACCGGTTCAAACTCGATGGCGCAGCAATCAAATTGACGGGGGATCCCTCAACTGTTTCCCAAATGACCAAGATGTTCGGCCCGACATATTGGGGAATGATGTTCAGCGACAGCATTGTGCTTGCGGCAGGCGAGCACGAAGTCGAGGTGACTTCCAATGCAAGGTGGACGGCAATCGACTACATCGAGACGGATCCGATAAATGCGTCCCCTTAAGGGGCCGATGTGGCGCCCGTGTTGCGATCAGGGCCCCTTACGAGGAACGAACCCCGTTCATATGTGTTCCACACGCCATTCTACGTCAGGATTCGCGAGTAGTGCGACGACGGTTGCCGCTACTCTCTGCGGGGTGATGGCGAACATGCAGCCATTCCATTTGCAATTGGCGTATTCGCTTCCGTCATAGCAGGGCCTGCAAGGTAGGCGCTCGCCACCCCATAGAGCGACGACACCTCTTCGGCGTGGAAGAGCCTTGGAAGGGGTTGTAGGACCAAAGAGGCCGACGAGGCCACACCGAGTCAATCCGGCAAAATGCAAAGGCCCGGTATCGTGGGTTACGACGCAGTCGCACGAGTCATAAAAAGCCAACGTTTTGGGGATGCCCCACTGTGCAATGCGATTGTCGATCGCCAGTCCTGCGAAATTCGGCTCAACCCATCTGTCTCCTGGTCCGCCCGTCAACACGACCTCATGGCCATATCCTAGCAGCAACCGAGCCAGGGCGACATATGAATCGACCGGCCAACGCCTTTGCGGGTCGTCGCGGAGCAGATTACGTGCGCCACCCGGGGCAAGCGCAATGCGGGTCCTGGCGGTACGCGGCAGGGGATTTTCAGGCAGGGAATCGGGCGCCAAAGGAGCAAGGTTCTCTTCACGATATTCATCCGGCAGATCGCACAGGATACGTGCATATTCCGCTGAATGGTGCCGTTCGGAAACCAATTGGAAAGCGCGACGGTTCCAGTCGAGCGCAACTGAACGCTTTGCCCGCACAGGGAGGGTCAATACCCTGTATCGTCGGTCATATTGCAGCACCGCGCAGAGGTCGTAGGATGACCAGAATAGCCTGCCCCACGCCTTGAAAACCTCGCGAGCGGCTGCCAGGCGTCGTCCACCAATTAACTTCTTCTCGTCCAAGGGGATCGGGGTCACCCATTTGTAGCAGGAAAGCAAAGGGAGGACCGCCTCGCCGCAGAGCCAATCAATCTTTGAACCGGCTTGATGCAATTTCCATGCGGCGGGCAGCACAGCAGCCACATCGCCAATAGCGCCGAGCTTCACAATCAAGGCTTTGCTAGTCATGCTGTGGGTATTGAATCGATCTTCTACCAAATGCAAGTTACGCGCCGATTAATGGGACTAGGTCGTTTAAATTAGGCGCACTTTTTTGATGACGAACAACCCAGTACTACCGAGATCCGCTTACCTAAGCGGTATTGCATTCGCATGGATATTGGTATTCGCCTGTTGCGGCGCCTTTGGAGATGTTCTCATCGACAATTTCGACAATAGAAGTTCACCAGCTCCATGGACCTTCTCGAATGGATCCGAATTTCCCGGAGCGACCGGCTCACTAACGCTGGGAGCTGGGTATCAGGGACAAGGCGCCATCTTGGCATTTAATTTGTCCCAAGGGGGTAATTACACCGCCGCGGAATTGTCGCTGCCCTCTCCCCTGACGGCATCAGGGATAAGCCTTTGGCTAAAATCGCCATCGAATGTATTGGTTGTGCTTAGGGTAACAGACGCCACGGGTCAGATCCTACAATATCCAATGAATCGGCCCGCAGGGACGACGAATACAGCTGCCTGGTACCAACAGATTGTAGACCTAAGAACCCCCACTTCATGGTTTGGAGCTGCCTCAAACGGTGTGCTGCACAATCCTATTTCCGCCGTTGGCATTCTTGCAACCAATGGGGTTGATTCACTTCCGGTCGGATCCGTTAGCTTTGACGAGGTATACGCGCTGAGCTCCGTTGTCTTCTCATTGGACCCCACATCTGCCCTGATCCCGGCTCCCTCTGGAAGCGGCGACGTCCTCTCAAGGATGGGAGTGAATATCCATTTTACGAATGACGACACCGCCCTCAATGCAGCGCAAAGCGCCGGGTTTTCGTGGATCCGGATGGACTTAATTTGGTCTTCGGTCGAAACGACGCCAGGGACTTATAACTGGAGCGCGTACGATCAGCTGATCAGTTCGCTCGGATCCCGCGGCATGAAGGCGCTTCTAATTCTCGATTATGGAAATCCCCTTTATACAGGAGGCGGCAACTTGCCTCCGGTGACGACTGCGGCGGTCTCGGCTTTTGCCAATTTTGCCCGAGCCGCAGCCAGCCATTTTGCCGGTAGCGGCACCCGATTCGAGGTGTGGAACGAGCCCAATATCACAGGCTTTTGGCCTCCCGCGCCAAATCCCAGCGAAGATGCCGCGCTCGTAGCGGCCGCCGTCACGGGCATCCACAGCGGCGATCCAACCGCCTTGGTTTCGACTGGCGGAACCTCGGGATTTGATTTTGGATTTACCCAAGGTTTCCTGAGCTCCGGCGGTGGAGCAAACGCTGACGCAATTGGGGTGCACCCCTATGACGTTTCAAACCCGACGGGCGAGCTCACCGATTATAACCTGCATTTGGAAGATGTCACGAGTCAATTCCTGAACAGTCCTCCACCCATTTGGGACACTGAATGGGGCTTCACTTCAGTGAACTATTCCCCGCCGGGTACATTGGATGGCCACGATCCCGGCGCCCGGAACAGACAGGCGACTTTGGTCGCGAGGGAAATGCTGTCTGCGGCCGCGATTGGTTACCCATTGTTCGTCTATTATGACCTGCTTGACGACGGCACGGACCAGACAAATTCGGAAGATAACTTCGGCCTTCTCGCCACTAACTATTCCGACAAGCCAGCCATGACCGCCATAAGACAGTTGAGCTTAGTGGCCGGCGGCAGGGTGTTCAGCGGATTCATACACACGGCGCCGTCCAGCCTCGTTGCCATGAGATTCGACGGTGAGAATGACTCCGTAGTCGCCATCTGGACCAATGCGCCCAACGCGCAGGAAACCGTTGAGGTGTCGGGAAACCCAACGGCGACGGATGTCTTTGGCAACCCGCTTCCCATATCCAATGGGCAACTGGCTGTAAGCGACGCGGGAGGACCCGTCTACGTAAGATATGTCGGGAGCACGTGGCTCGAGAACCTCTCCGTTCGAGCCTTTGACCAGGGCGGCCAAGACCAGCTGATAGTGGGCTTTGTGACCAACGGATCCTCATATAAATCGGTGCTTCTTCGGGGCATCGGTCCGGCTCTTGCAGCCTTTGGAATCAACAATTTCCTTCCCGACCCCCAGCTGGACCTTCTCAACTCCACCGGCGCAATCATTGACTCCGCCGTCTCTTGGAAACCGGCGCTTTCGGCCGCTTTCGCACAAGTCGGAGCCTTTAGCCTCGCCGCAGGCTCAAATGACACCGCACTCCTTGAGTCCCTCGCGCCCGGGTCATATTCAGCAACGATCGCGCCACGATCGAGCGACTCGGGATTGGTCCTCGCCGAGGTCTACGACGCCGATGTCGGCCTTCGCAACGACCACATTATGAATATGTCCGCGCGCGCATTCGTCGGGTCGGGCTCCGATGTGCTAATCGGGGGGTTCGTCGTAAGCGGATCGGGAAATGAAACGCTCTTGATTCGCGCCGCCGGTCCCGCGCTGACGAGCTTCGGCCTCAATGGAGTCCTGGCAAATCCCGTCCTGTCCCTCCTGAACTCCAGCGGCGCCACCGTCGCCACAGACACCGGTTGGTCCAACGCGCCCGTGCCAGGCCCGGGCGCGGCCCAGTTAGCATTGACAACGACGGATATCAACGCCGCCACGGCAGAAAGCTTCACCGATGCAGGCGCTTTCGCATTCCCATCGGGCTCTCCAGACTGCGCGATCGTTGTCACGCTTCCGCCGGGCAGCTACACGGTGCAGGTGTCAGGCGAAAACGGCGGGACCGGACTGGGACTCGTCGAAATCTATGAAATCAAGTGACGGGTGCGGCATTGCCGTCTCCCATTTTTGTCGGCAGGCGGCTTCGGGCCAAGTCGCGACATTGGCCCTCTTTTTGCTTTAGGGGCAAATGCCGAGGTGCCTCGTGAAGCATGAATTAGGACCCCTTCTTCGAAATTCGAGATCTTGACCACGATAAAGTAACCAAAATATGCGTATTCCCGGATTAAATCGTCTTCATAACCAACTTCGAAGAATTCTTCGCGCCGCAACGGGCACCGAGGAATACTACGGCTATACCACCCGATTTATTCAATTTGAGGCCGAAGCTGCCAGCGATGTCTTAAACGAAGCCCTTAGCTCCCGGGCGCCGTCGATGATAGCGCGCTTGGGAAGGACCGAGATGTGCTGCATTGCCGACTATATGAATCCACTGTCGTGGAGCTCTATCGGCAATCTGGCACGCGGAAAGTTAACCCATATTGGATGGAGAAGCGACATCGGCACCAGGATGACAATGCTCTCTGGTTTCTTTCCGAATGATAGAGCGAGCCTGTCGCGTTTTTCAGAGCTTATGTTGGACGATATGCGTGAACTTGACGTGCTGGGATCCTGGTTGTCAGAGGAGGCGTTTGTGAACGATCGCTTCCCGACAGCAAAGAAGGTCCGCCTCAGCATGCTCGAGCCATTTTGGTCCGTGAACCCATGGTCGAGACTACTGAAGGGCAAGAAGGTGCTAGTAATTCACCCTTTCGAGGCGACAATTCGGCACCAATATAGCCGCAGGGATCTCCTGTTCACAAATCCAGACATTCTCCCGCAGTTTGATCTCCAAATCATCAAGGCCGTGCAATCACTCATTGGGGGCAAGGTAGAATTTGCTACATGGTTTGACGCCCTCGATTTTCAAAAATCCGAAATCTCGAAGCGCGACTTCGACATAGCGATACTCGGTTGCGGTGCGTACGGATTTCCTCTCGCTGCCCACATCAAAAGGATGGGCAAGAAATCCTTTCACATGGGTGGCGCCACTCAGCTGCTTTTTGGAATCAAGGGGGCGAGATGGGAATCCATCCCCAGGTATGGCCCACTAATTAACGAGAACTGGATTCGTCCGCTTCCAGAAGATGTTCCAAAGGACTACCAGAAGGTCGAGGGCGGCTGTTATTGGTGATCCGATGCTGTACATCGGCCGCGGCCTAGTCGAATCAGACTACGGAACCTCGTATATTTCAGCCAGAGCCACCCCAGTCGTGTTGTTCACACCTGCGACTTGCATCGTGTAACTTCCGGCCGGTAATTCGACGACTTGGGCGCTGTCTGCGCTGCCCGTCGCATAAGCGAAGGCTCCAACGGACGCCGCGTCGCTCGCAATAAGCGCCGGATTGGCCGCTGTGCCCCAGGCGACGTTGGAAGCGATCACGGACCCTGAGCTGTCGAGGACAGAAAGGCTGGGCTGAAGCAATGCTCCGTAGAGCGTGAATTGGAGCAAACTCGGGCCGTCGGCGCGCACGAGCAGTTTCTCGTTGCCGGTGCCCTGAACAGAGAAACCGGGAATCATTATCTGGCCTCCGGTTCCAACCTGCGCCCTCGTTGAGATATTCACGATGCGGGTGCCCGTGGACGCCACTTCGTAAATCTCCGCCAGGGCCACACCCGTCGTGTTGTTTACGCCTGAAACATGGGCCGAATACGAGCCCGCCGGAAGGCTCACTATGAGCGCGCTATCCGAGCTGCCTCGAGTGAGTGCGAAGGCTCCCACAGAGGTAGCCGCGCTTACAAGAGCGGAGGTGTTCGGACTGTTCTCCCAGCCCGTGTTGGAGGCAACGAGATTGCCCGATGAATCATAGACGCTGAGACTGGGCTGGTTAAGGAATCCCGTTACGCCGAAGTTGGATAATGCGGGACCATCAGCCCGAATCAGGAGGGTTTCCATCCCTGTCCCCGAGATGCTGAAGCCAGGGATGAGGATATTGTCGCCCGTGCCCACCTGGGCGCGCGTGGAAATGTTGGCGATGTGAGCTGGCTGAGATGCCGAAAGGTTCGGGGTTGCCAGGAAATTCGGAGTCGGCGTTGGTGTCTGAGAACCCGTCGGCGTTGGCGTCGGACTCCCGCTCGGCGACGGCGTCGGACTTCCACTCGGTGACGGTGTCGGACTCCCGCTCGGCGTTGGCGTCGGACTTCCACTCGGCGACGGCGTCGGACTTCCACTCGGCGACGGCGTCGGACTTCCACTCGGCGACGGCGTCGGACTTCCACTCGGTGTCGGTGTCGGACTCCCGCTCGGCGTCGGTGTCGGACTCCCACTCGGCGTTGGCGTCGGAGTTCCGGTCGGGGTTGGTGTCATGGTCGGTGTCGGTCCCTGTGTAGGGAATAACGTCGATGCGACCGTCGGCGTCGGGCTCGGAGTCGGCGTTGGTGTTGGTGTCGGGGTCGGAGTCGGGATCGGCCCGATCGTGGACGCAGCAATCACGGCTACGGTGCTGTCGCCATTGTTCGCCACGTAGACCGTGTTCGTCACCGAGTTTACCGCGACGGCCGTCGGATATGATCCGATAGCAATGGTGGTGGTGGTTCCATTGGTGGACCCGTCGATCACAGTCAAGTTGTTGCTGGCATAGTTGGTGACATATATCAGGTCCGTCGCCGGATTGACCGCAATGGCTGCCGGGCGCGTTCCAACCGTTATCGTGGAGGTCACACCAGTCGCACCATTGATCGCGGTTATGGTGGTCCCGTCAAACGTTACGCCTTGGTCGCAAACATAAACCATGTTCGTCGTCGAGTTCACGGCAATGGACGATGGATTGGATCCGACCGCCACGGTCGAGATGGCATTCGTGCTTCCATTCACCACGGAAACGCTATCACTCGTGGTTCCGGCCACATAGATGGTATTGGTGGTCGAATTTATCCCGATCGGGCCCGAGCCTGGAGGCAACGTGAGGGTCGTTGTCGCGTTTGTGGCCCCGTTCACGACCGACAATGTGCCGTCGCCGCTGTTCGAAACATAGATGGTATTAGTCACCGGGTTCACGGCAACATACTGGGGAACGGAACCGACTCCAATCGTGCTCGTCGCGCCCGAAGCGCCGTTGATGATTGTCAGTGTACCTGTCGCATTCCCATTCGCGACATAGATCATGTTCGTCTGGGGGTTAACTGCGATAGCGTCCGCGTTCATGCCGGCAGTCAGCGTCGTGGTCGTGCTTGTGGACCCATCAATGTCAGTCACGCTGGCGTCCTGGCTGTTGGCGACGTAGATCTGATTGGTCACTGGATTGACCGCAATCGACAGAGGGGTATTTCCCGCAGCCACCGCCGAGGTCGCATTGGTGACTCCATCGACGACGGTCACGCTGTTCCCGCCTGTGTTGACGACGTAGACCTTGTTCGTGACAGGATTCACGGCGACGGCATTCGGGAATTCACCGACATTCACAATTGTCGTGTTCTGCGCGGATACCCGAGAGGACGACAAAATTGCCGCGAAGAGCGCCAAGGCTCCCGTAATAGAGCCGCTGCGAATGCCCTTAACCGGTGACACCGGTCCGGATCGCGGAAATCCGCTGGGAAAAAAGGTATGGATAGATCGAGACATGGCTGCGCTGGAGGAAGCCACTACCTAGCCCGTTTGACAGGATCTCGAATGCGCGGAACCGGCGATTCAACGCTCCAGCGTCCGGGCAAGCTGCAAATGAGTTTCGTCATGTTTGAAAACGTCTTCTCTATGGGCTATTGATCACCTGCGCGTTTACAACTATCCCCCAGTTCCGCGCCGAGGTGACTACCAGAGTGTGCGTTCCGGCGGACAGGGCCATTTTCGACGTGTACATCATACCCCAATACACCGGGCCAAAGCTGGACGAGTCCCTTGGTGAGATGGTCGAGACGTCCCCCACGAACGAGACTGGATGACCGTCCAGAGTGAATATGTAGCCGTTATAGAGCCAGAAAGTCGCCGTACTCGCGTTGTCCCCGGACCGCACAAAGGCTGCCAAGACATAGTTGCCCGTGCTGGACACGAACGTCATCTTAATTGCGTCACCCGAATCAAAAATCGGAACCGCCTCAAAGTTGTATTGCTTGTCCCAACAGGCTTCTACCGTCCCAAGTATATGCATGTCGGCGACGACGGTGAGCGGACTGTAGGCACTGACCACGTTAACGGCACCCGTCGCGATGCCGGCGGTCGTAGTTGTCCAGGTGCCGCTCGTCACCCTCAGACGTATGAACTGCTGGGCAGTCCCCGTAGCCGTTGCCTGGATAGTGCTCACCCCGTTGCTTTGGGAGATAACTGTCTGCGGAATCGCCGTCCATGTAATTTGATCATCCGACTCCTCGACGAAGTAGCTGACGTCCGTCAAACCGACAGGAGCGGTGAAGGATAGCTGTGGCTCGCCTGAGACGAGCGTCGTCTGGACACCGGTCCCTGTCTCCGTGGTCCAGGGCTTCAGTCCAAGGGCATATTTCAGGAGGTTTGTAAATCCATCGTTCACGGCAGACGAAGACCAGGCGGAGACTGCGGCCTCGGTAAGCTGGTCAGCGGTAAAGTTGGCCTGCTGCCATTGCCCGAACGTCGTGATCTGAGGCGGCCCTAGTTGGGTCAGGGTCAACGTAACGACAATCGCGTACTGCACCTCCGCCGTAATCTTGAGCGTATGGGTGCCGGCAACCAATGTTATCAGCCCGCTATTCATGGTACCCCAATAACATCCACCATCGTCGGGGTCTAACGCAGAGATCGACGTTGGGTCGCCAACAAAGGTTATCGGATTACCGTCAAGAATGTATTGGTAGCCTGATGGCCAATAATAGGTCGGATACGCACTGTAACCGCACCGTGAAAGAACGGCTAGGTTATATTGGCCTGCCCCTGAAGTAAACGTCACGTCGATCGAGTCGGCAACCGTAAATAAGGTAATACCCGGGCCGACTATAGAGGTCGCTTGCGTCAGGTTTACTGAGTTGTTTAGATCGTTTTGGACCGCGGTTTCACTACCAGCGGCAGACGTTACGGTGCTCGAGCCGAGTACCGGCGTGGGGGCGCCCGTGACCACTGTCACGACATTTGAGTAGACGGAACCCATGGTATTGAATGACCGCACCCGAAACCCATAGGTCGTCGCAGGGGCCAGGCCCGTTATCGTACTAAAATCAACGTCCGGGCCATATTCCTGGACAGCCGCCCATGTCCCACCCGGCTCATTCTCCTGTTGCACCTCAAAACCCGTCTCCTGCTGCTCGGGATGTATACCGTCGTCGGTCCATTGGAATTGTGCTTGGTTGTTGGTGAAGCTGAGAACCTGCAGAGCCGGAACCGGGGGCAGCTGGTTGATCGACGAGGAACTCGCAATGGAAGGTCCGATGGTCGAAAATGCGATCGGCGTAAATCCTGTCACGGCTGCGGTAAGCTCGGACGGTCTTAGGCTCCGATCCCAGCTTTGCGCCTCGTCAAAAAGCGGAGCCTGGCTCGAATTATTGTTGGCCATGGCCGCATAGACGGAAAAGACTCCGGTTCCCGACACGTCGGACTGCAATGTCCAGTTCGTGTTCGACCAGCCCGCGTTGTTAGAGAAAATGCATCCCTGCGGGTTTCGCCATAGCCCTGTCTCGATGGTTGCAAAGGAATTGGGGATGGCGGCGCATGCAGGATAGGCGGTGGCCCAAGGATTCGCTTGGTATTCGATTCCGTCGTCAGCAAGCCGCTGGAGGAGGTTGAACGAATCTCCCGGTGTATTGTCCACAAACGATCGCGCGTAATCGCCGTTAAAATGCCCAATGCCGCACTGAGCAATAATGTTGTTCGTCATTATGTTGTCCCGACCCGCTCCGCACTCAATCGCAGCGCCGCTAATGTCGTAAAAGACATTTCCCGTGACCTCAGCGCTGCTCATTAAGTCGTCCAAAAAGATGCCGTGCGTATTCACTCCCTCCGGGCTATTCTGTATATGGTGAATGAAATTGCCGCTGATTATGTTTCCCCGGTATCCCCAGTCGCGGCCCGAGTATATTGCGCCCGCGTCGCTGGTAAATTGGCACACGCGTGAGATCTCGTTGCCTTCAATCGTGTGGTTGTTGCCGACGACCAAGATGGCCACATGGGGGAGTTCGTCGATCCAGTTGTTGCTCGCATCGTTCCCGCAGCTGTCTAGAAAGTTTATTGCAGGATGATAGCCCCAGCTGATGCGTCCACAGCGGTGAATCCTGCAATTTGTGACATAGTTGTTCCCAGCGGCGAGCGTCGCCCGATTGCCACCCCCGAGTATGACCCCATCTTCACCACTGTCTGCAATCTCACATTGGTCCAGTCCGTTGTCCGAACCGTTAATGTTAGCGGCATATTGACCACAGTTGCGAAAGAGGCAACCGACAAAGCTGTTGTAGCTGCCGCCGTTGATCTGCAGCAAAGGCCCGCGCGTGGCCTCGAAAGTGAGGTTCCGGAAGGAGACGTGGGTCGCGCTGTCGAGCTTCACCAAGGGGGCCTCGAGCATGCTCACCTGAAGCGTCGAGCTTGCTAGCGGCGCTGGAGGCCAGAAATAAAGAATTCCCGCGACCCGGTCCACGTAGTATTCGCCGGGCCCGGTGATCTCCTCAAGGAGGTTGTAGGCATAAAAGGTCTCATCGGGCCCGATCCCCATGTTCGGGGCCGTGTCGACCGTGATAGTCTTGGCCGAAGTGTTTATGGAGCCTACGTCCAACTCGAAGTCTGCCCAGGTCGTATTCCAAAGGCCGTGAACCCAGACGTCCTGAGCCTGAGTCCAGCGGCTTGGCCTTGTCCCCAAATAGGTGAACTGAGTGCTTGAGTTGACGGCGATGGTGTCGGCGAGCGGCTGGCCGGCACTTGGCCAGCGCCCAAGGGCCATCGGCTGCCTGTTGCAGAAAAGTTCCAGGGGCGCGACAACCGATAGGTTGAAGCCACCAGGCTTGAGCGTCCCATAATTCGTGATCCCCTGGGCCGGAAGGCTCATTGAATAGAGGTTGCCCTGAGCGGAAGGATCAAGACGGGACCAAACAGGCGACCCGCTGTTTACTAGGGCGAAGCCCGACGACGATAGTGTGGCCGCTCCGGTAATGAAGACCTGTTCACCTGGATAAGCCGAATACGTAACGGGGGAACCCGCAGTCCCGGAATCGGTGCTGTACAACGTAAAGGACGAAGTACGGTTGTAAGTCCCGGCGCGGAGCCAAACGGTAAGGCCGCCGGCCGGAATGCCGCTGCCCGAGATTTGCGACGCTACCGCAAGTCTTGCCTTGTCTATCGTGGCAAAGGGCGAGGACAGGGTTCCGGAGTTGGTGTCGCTACCGGAAGGGGAGACGTAGAAGTCCGCGGCTAGCCGTGAGGCTCCCAAGAGGAATGTAAGGATTGCGAAAAGTGATTTCATTACAAAGGCGATTGATTGAGATCGCCGAGGCGAGGGATCAATCGCTCGGTTCTCCGGAGGCGTATCCATGAGTTGGAGTACGCTGACTCCCCTCATATCGGAAAGTCTGCACTCGAAGGAAAGTCGAATCGGCCCCTCTGGGTTTCTTGATGCTAATTTTACTGCAGTCCGAGCGAATTTCTTAAAAAACATGTAAACACTAGAGGCGAATGGAGCTTCCATTGCATCTGTAAGCAAGGCCCGGTCCACCTTGAGAAACCCAACACAAGAAAGGGCAAATGAAACTCGGGAATTTGCCGAGGGGATCACTGATTTATGGAACAAAGTTTGATTGTGGTGCGGAAAAAGCTATCGAAGCTCGATGTCCGACAAAACCAAGGTCCGCTTTGATTTCATCGATTCCGTTCGGGGAATCGCCGCGTGCCTGGTCATGCTTCAGCATTCAATGGAAGTGGGTCGGATAGAGACTGCGGATAAAAATCATTTCGCACTGACATTTCTCAATTTTGGTGAAACCGGCGTACTCGCGTTCTTCTTCGTTAGCGGTTTTGTCATACCGTTCAGCCTCGAGAGATGGTGTGACGTGAAGCATTTCTGGATCAGTCGGGCGTGCCGCATATATCCGCTCTATCTTTTCATTTATTTTGTCTCGATGGTGATAAATCGTTCGGCGCATGCGCTTTCTGCGTCGGGGCATCTGGTCAATTTCGTTGGGCACCTCTTTTTCCTTCAGGAATACGTCAGGCAGCCGGACTTTGTTCCCGGATCTTGGACCCTCTCGCTTGAGGCAGTCTGGTACGTAGCCTTTACCGGCCTGTTCGTTCGGGCGCTTAACAGGAAAGACGGACCGATAATCATTGGGGCCATAGCGCTTTCGCTCTTTGCGGCAACGCTATCATTGGTTCATGTCGCAAGGATTCCAATGGGGAGGGTTGGATTCTTGGATGCCTGCGTGGTCGGGTTGTTGTGCTTAAGGCGCGAGCAGGGGGAAATGAGCCAGAAGAGATTTTTGCTCGGCGTGTTTTCATTGCTGCTCGTCATCGGCTTCAATTTGGCCGTTGGCTTTCTATGGCGCCCAGGAAGTTCATCCATCGCCCCCTCCTTTCAATGCGTCATCCTTTCCTGGACGCTTGGCGTCGCCGTTTTCTTCGTCCCGTTTCTCACAAGGACGAGCGCCGCTTGGAGCCACGCCTCCCTTACGTTTCTCGGCAAAATTAGTTACTCCATATATCTGCTCCATCCGGTGATGCTTTATCTCTTCAGCAGGTCCCATTTCACCGGATTCGTCTTTGTAATTATCGTTTTTGCTTCAACCATCCTACTTTCGATCCTTACCTATAGGTATATCGAGAAGCCTGGCATCGCATACGCGCACGCCTTCAAGAGGCGCAAACCTGCGCAAACGTAGCGGTTGTTCGTCGCTTGAAGGCATGGAGACCAAGGATCCGACCGGTATGCACGCCGCCTGCCATTCAGTTGCTTTTTGAATAGCGGGATCGAATTTCGTCCGATAGAAGCTGATCCGATGGCAGACCGCCCGGTGAATTAGTCGGGCTTCCAATGCGAGTCCGGAGTAGGTACTTATTCATTCCTTCGCGGACTTGCCTGCTCGCCGCCATTCCTAGAGCGTAGGGTTCCAAATGGCATATTCCCGGAAACGAGCAATTCTCATGCTTGGCGCGCTCCTGTCCTGTGTCATTCTCGTGGCTGCAGCGGTGCTTTTCGTTGATAGACCGGCATCTACGTGGTCCCATGAACATCTCCGGCGCCCCGCCGTATTCGATCGCCTGACCCGGTATGTCGACCCCCTGCCGACAGCGGCGACCCTGGGGATCGCAGGCGTGGGCCTTGCAGCGGCATTTGCTGGATGGAGGCCAGGTGAGCGTGGGAGGACGCTGATCTCCGTATGCTTAGCCATTCTCGTCTCGGAGGCGATCAAGGAGCAGCTGAAAATCCTTTTTGGGCGACCGTGGCCCCAGTCCTGGACATCCGGCAATCCCTCCTGGATTGGCAACCATGCGTTCGGCTTCCAACCGCTTCACGGTGGCACGGCGTGGGAATCCTTTCCCTCGGGCCATACGGCGCAGGTCGCGGCGATAGCTGCGGTTATATGGCTGAGGCTGCCGCGAATCCGTTGGCTTGGCGTTGCCATGGCCCTTGCGGTTGCGTTCGCACTATGGGCTTCAAACTACCATTTTGTGGGGGACATCCTCGCCGGGGCGCTCCTCGGCACCCTGTGCGGCATTGGAATGGTGGCGGTCGTGTCCCGCCGGACGCCCGTCAGGGTCGAATACCGCGAATTTAGAAGGCCGGCGTCGAACCCGCATTGACGCGACCGGTCACGGTCGCCGCTAGATTGCCTTGGGGAGCTGGCTCAGCTGCAGCTCGTATTTCGCGATTTGGAGATCGTGGTCGACCATGATTTTCACGAGCTCCTTGAACCGAACCTTGGGCTCCCATCCGAGCTGCTTTCTCGCCTTGGCGGAATTGCCGATCAGAAGCTCGACCTCGGCCGGCCTCTCATAGCGCTTGTCGTATTTGACGTACCTTTCCCAGTCGAGCCCGAGCTGGCCGAACGCCTCCTCGCAGAATTCCCTGACGCTGTGTGTCTCATTCGTAGCGACGACATAGTCGTCGGGTTTGTCCTGCTGGAGCATGAGCCACATCATCTCCACGTACTCCTTCGCGAAGCCCCAATCCCGCTGGGCGTCCAGGTTACCCAGGTAGATTGAGTCCTCGAGTCCGACCTTGATGCGCGTCGCGGCGCGGGTGATCTTGCGCGTGACAAAGGTCTCGCCACGGCGCGGCGACTCGTGGTTGAAAAGGATCCCGTTGCTCGCATGTAGGTTGTAGCTCTCCCGATAATTTACGGTGAGCCAATATGCGTAGACCTTTGCACAGCCATAGGGCGAACGCGGCCAGAAAGGCGTTTCCTCGGTCTGCGGCACCTGCTGGACCTTCCCGAACATCTCGGACGAGGAGGCCTGATAGTACCGGCATTTCTTGACGAGGTCGGCCTCGCGGATGGCCTCGAGGATGCGCTGCGCCCCCAGGCCATCGACGTCGCCGGTGTACACCGGGATGTCGAATGAAACCCGGACGTGCGACTGCGCCCCAAGGTTATAGATCTCGTCGGGCTGAAGCTGATAAAGCAGTTTCACCATCTGGACGGAGTCAGTCAGGTCGCCGTAGTGAAGGTGCAGCTTGGCACCGGGCGAATGCGGGTCGCTGTAGAGATGGTCGATGCGCGACGTGTTGAACGTCGAGCTCCTCCGTATCACGCCATGCACCTCGTAGCCCTTCGCGAGCAGCAATTCGGCGAGGTATGAGCCGTCCTGGCCGGTAATCCCCGTAACAAGTGCCTTCTTCATAGGGGGAGGATTTGCAAGGAGCATGCCAAAACACCTCCCGACCGAGAAAAGCTGCAAGAATGCCACAGAGACAAAAGGGGTGCTCGCGACAGGTCTAGAATGCCACTTTCTTGCGAAAAATCGGCGGTTTGGCCCGCCAATCCGGCGAAATGCTGCTTCGTAAGCTCATTGCCTTTGTGTTGCCAAGCTCCGCTCCCATGGTCCATTGGGTCCCGTTGCCTTTCGCCCATCATTCCATCCGATGAACGAGTCGTCCTCAGTAGCCGTAAATGACGCCCATGACGGGTCTGACTCGCTCGTCGCTAAGGCAGCGTGGTTCGCCTGCCACACCAGGCCGCGCTGTGAGAAGAAGTTTGCGGCACTCATGGCCGCCGAGCGTTTGGAGCATTATTTGCCGCTCATCCTGAGCGTCAGGCGCTACAAGAATGAAACCAAGCGTTTCACCAAGCCCCTTTTCCCGGGTTACGTTTTCGCGCGTGTGCCGATTGAGGGGAAAAGCAGAATCTACCAGATGGAGCTCATTGCGCGGGCGATCGCGGTCGACGACGAGGTGCGGTTCCTCAGGCAGATGGACGACGTCCGAAGGATGGTCGCTTCCGGTGCCGAATTCACATTGGTCCCGCTCCTGAACCGGGGGCGAAGGGTGAAAGTCCTGAGCGGACCCCTAGTCGGCCTCGAGGGGTATGTCGATGATCCCTCCAATATGCATGGGGTCGTGATCTCGGTGGACGTGCTTCGCCAGGGCCTCCTGATCAAGGTGCCGGCGGAGAACCTGCGGGCAGTCGATTGACTTTCGTGGAATAGCGGGCCGCCTGCGGCACCCTATTTGAAAGACACCGTGACCTGGATCTCCACGGTCGCGTTCAGGGGAAGGCCCGCCACGGCGACCGCCGCGCGGGCGTGTTTCCCGCGCTCGCCGAAAACGTTTACGAAGAGCTCGCTCGCGCCGTTGATGACCTGCGGGCTCTGGCCGAAACCCGCAACGGCGTTGACGTAGCCCGAGACAAAGAGGAACTCCTCCACCCGCTCCAGGCTTCCGAGGGCCAACTTGACCGACGCCAGCGCATTGAGGGCGCATGCCTGAGCGGCCGCGTACCCCGACTCCACGGTCTGGTCGGCTCCAACCTGGCCGGCATGGGTGAGCTTCCCGTCGCGGCTGCTGATCACGCCGGCGAGGATGAGGGTGTTCCCGTTGATCCGAAACGGCAGGTAGCTTGCAGAGGGGACAGGCGCCGACGGCAGCGAGAGACCCAGCTCGCCCAGCCTTTTCTCCACGTTTTCCATGTGGGGACGCGTGGTCAGTTGAAGATGGCCTCGGGGATGTACGCCGAGATCGTGGTCACCGGTGCGTTCACCAGCTGGCTTATCTTCAGGTCGAGGACGACGCTGCACAGCACGATCGCGTGCTCGCGGTCGAGGCCGAGGCGGGTGCGGAGGTAGTCTATGGCGCGCCGGACCGCGGCGCGCGCCGCCTCGCGCGGGTCGACATGCGACTCGATGAACACGTGAAACGGCTTCACGAGGTAGCGCGGCGGCACAAGCGTCGGCTGGGCCACGGCGTAGGGGCCCTCGATGTTCCTCGCCTTACGCAGGTGCACGCGGAGCGTCACGGTCATCGGGGCCTCCATGCCGTTGATGGAGACCTCGCCGTCGCCCTGCGCGGCGTGGGCGTCGCCCGCGCAGAGACCCGCTCCGGGGATGAACACCGGAAGCCACAGGCGGGCCCCCGCTCCGAGATGGCGCACGTCCATGTTGCCGCCGAACGCGCCCGGCTCCCGCGTCCTGAACTCGCCGTATTGCGCGCGCTGCACGCCGATGATGCCGCAGAACGGATGCAGGTCGAGCGTCACTCCCGGCATGCTGCGCGTCTTTCCGTCCTCGAGCTTCCAGAAATGGATGAAGTGATCCTTGAACTCGTCGCCGAGGAGGCCCATGCCCGGGATGACGCTTGTCCAGGCCCAGCCCTCGTGCTTGAAGTCCATGATCTCGATCTCAAGGGCGTCGCCGGGCTCGGCGCCCTCCACCGCGACGGGGCCCGTAAGCGCGTGGATCCGCGTGGTGTCGATCTCGGCAAAGTCCGCCGCCAACATCCCCGGGACGACCTGCCCGTCGCTCGCGTCCTTCATGGCCAGGGAGACGGTGTCCCCGGGGGCGATGATGACGGTGGGGGGATTGAGCCGGTTCCAGCGGTTGCAGGTGCGCGATCGGTCTAGCGTGTGATGCATGGGTCTTGGGGTTCAGGGCCCGCGGCCGGTGAGCCGCGGGGACTCGTACAATGGCCTCCCCATGCGATAGGTGGCGAGAACGTCTTCAGGGGTGACGCGCGTCACGATCGACGCGGGCACGTGCCGCGACGACCGCAGGTGCGGCTGGTGGAAATCCAGGACCACGAAGGTCGCCGGAAGCCCCGGGCCCACGAATCCCGGATGGTCCTTTCCCAGGACCGCGCCGATGTTGCAGGTCGCCATGCGCAGGATCGCCAGCGGGTCGGGCCGCACGGCGTCGCCGAATTGGCTCTTCGCAAGCTTGTAGGTGAAGTCCAGCTCGGCGAATAGGTTCGGGCTGTTGAGGAGCCCGTTGTCCGTGCCGAGGAGCAGGTTGGCCCCGGCCTCCATCAGCGCGCGGACCGGCGGCAGCGGAAGGCCCAGGTTCGCGTTCGCGCGCGGGTTGAGCGCAGCGGTCTTGCCGGATGATACGAGCAGGCGCACCTCCGCCTCGTCGGCGACGGTCATGTGGACGATGAGGTGCGGGTCGTAAAGCTCGATCGCCCGCGCGAGGTCTCCCCTGCCCGTCCGCGCCACGCTCACATCGCGGTAACCCGCGTTCTCCAGGCAATGGATGGCGCGGAGCTTTCCCTTCCTGTTCGTCAGCTCGCGGATCTCCCTCCAGGCCGCGTCCGTGAGGTCGTTCATCGTGCTCTCACTGAAGCCGTCGGCCACCGCCAGGATGGATTCCAGCTCATACCGGGCGTCCGCAGGAAGCGGCGCGCGGTTTGCCCTCAGCGAAGCGTCCCCAAACGGCACCCCGCTGAACTGCCCGAGGATGACGGACTCCACCCCCGTGATCTCGGAGGCCTCGCGCAGGAGCTCGCTGCCTGCGGGCCCCTGCTCGCGGAAATCGATGTGCCCGACCGTGCCGGTGCGCGCCATGTAGCGCAGGTGATGCACGATGTGGGGCAGGTGGTCCCCGCGCGCCATCTTTCCGAGCATCCGGTACTTGAAGCCGTCGGGGCGGAAAAAACCCTGCTCCAGGGTGAGGCCCGTCGCGCCGTCCGGCAGGCACGAGTCGCCCATGTGGGTGTGGCTGTTGTAGAGGCCGGGAATGATGACGATCGCGCCGGCGTCGATGGCGAGCACGGGCTCCGTGCGCTCCACGTCCGTGATCGTGTCGCCCTTCCATTCGAACTTGCGGCAGCGCCAGGGCTCAAGGTCGGGCCCGAGGAGAACAATGACGTCGCTCAGGGAGCCCATGGGTAGGAGGGGTGGGAGGGAGGTGCGGACGCGGGCGCCTACTCCTCAGCCTCGGACCCCATCGCCACGGGGGCCTCGTAGCCGCCCGGAAGGAGGAAGTTCAGCAGCAGGGCCGAGACGCCGCCCGCGGAGATGCCCGAGTCCAGGAAGGAGCGCAGGACCGGGGGGAGCGTGCCGAGCCACTGGACCTGCGACGGGGCGCCGATGCCGACGCCGAGCGAGATGGCGACGACGAGCGCATTCCTGTGGCTGAGCCCGGCCTGCGAGATGAGCCGCAGGCCGGCGACC
>Ga0302324_100006180_pt1 | contig 25912 bp, 18 predicted proteins | sample Palsa_T0_1_FD_201949 | JGI IMG/M metagenome (GOLD analysis project Ga0302324, IMG submission 201949) | Peat permafrost microbial communities from Stordalen Mire near Abisko, Sweden - Palsa_T0_1 | ecosystem: Environmental > Terrestrial > Soil > Palsa > Peat permafrost | place: Sweden: Abisko... | reverse complement strand
ATCAGCATCAGACCCATGAGCGCCAGGGCCGCCGTCGGCGTCGAAAGGTTGCCCAGGCCCACCGAGGTCGCCGGATTGGCGACGATTATCCCGGCGTCTTTCAGGCCGATGAAGGCAATGAAGAGGCCCACTCCGCCTGCGACAGCGGCGAACAGCGATCGGGGGATGGCGTTGACGATCAGTTGGCGGACCCCGACCACGGTCAGCACCAGGAAGGCCGCTCCGGAGATGAACACGCAGCCGAGCGCCGTCTCCCATGGCACGCCCATGCCCTTGACCACGGTGTAGGTGAAATAGGCGTTGAGCCCCATGCCCGGCGCCAGGGCGAGGGGATAGTTCGCCATCAATCCCATCAGGATGCTGCCAAAGCCGGCGGCCAGACAGGTCGCGGCGGCCACCGCGCCGATCGGCATGCCAGCGTCACCCATGATCGCCGGATTGACGACGACGATGTAGACCATGGTCAGGAACGTCGTGAAGCCGGCGAAGACCTCGGTCCGGACGGTCGTCTGGCGCGCCGCAAGCCCGAAGAGTCGCTCCAGCATTCCGCCCATCTCCCCCGGTCCCGCCCGTCCGAGATTCGAGGGCAAGGCGAGCGATGCTTATCTACGCCGAGGCGCGGCGCCAGACCAAACGCTTGGCCGCTGCGATCGTCTCCCCGCCAGCGCCGCGTGATGAACGGCCTGGGCGACGGCGAGCGCTGTTTCTGCTCATTAATCAGGCGCCGGCGACTGCCCATCCGTGCTAGCTTCGCCTTCCCCTACTTCGCGATCCCGAAACGGCGCATCCGCACCGAACGAACGCCGGGCGGGACGCGAGCCTCCATGGCCAAGGACACCTTCATCGCCGGCCTGCCGAAGGCCGAGCTTCACATCCACATCGAGGGCAGCCTCGAGCCGGAGATGATGTTCGCCATGGCCAGGCGAAACCGTTCGCCGCTCCCATTCGCCGACGTGCAATCCCTGCGCGCCGCCTACGCCTTTTCGGGCCTGCAGGGCTTCCTGGACATCTATTACCAGGGCGCGGCGGTGCTTCGCGAGGCCGAGGACTTCCACGATCTGGCGCTCGCCTATCTGGATCGGGCCGCCGCCGACGCCGTCGTCCACGCCGAGATCTTCTTCGATCCCCAGACTCACACCGCCATGGGTGTCCCGTTCCAGGCCGTCGTCGAAGGCCTGGAGAGCGGGATGGCGGCGGGGCGCGTCAGGCACGGCGTCAGCTCCAAGCTCATGCTCTGCTTCCTGCGCCATCTGCCGGAAGAGGACGCCCTGGCCACGCTCAGGGTCGCCGACCGGTGGCTGGACCGGATCGTGGGCGTGGGGCTGGATTCTTCGGAACTTGATCACCCGCCGGAGAAGTTCGCCCGCGTCTTCGCCGCCGCGGCCGAACGGGGTCTGAAACGCGTCGCGCACGCCGGCGAGGAGGGTCCGCCGCAGTACGTCGCCCAGGCGCTCGACGTGCTTGGGATAGAGCGGCTTGACCACGGAAACCGGGCGCTGGAGGATCCGGTCCTGACCGCGCGCCTGGCCCGAGAGGCCACGACGCTGACGGTCTGTCCTCTCTCGAACCTGAAGCTCGGCGTCGTCCCGTCGATAAGCGACCACCCGATCGCGCGGATGCTGAGGCTGGGACTGCGCGCCACCGTCAACTCGGACGACCCGGCCTATTTTGGCGGCTACGTGAACGACAACTACCTCGCGGTCGCCGGCTTGCTGAACCTCGAGGATCTGGTGACCCTGGCGCGCAACAGCTTCCTCGGCTCCTTCCTTCCGGACGCCGAGGTCGCCGTCCATCTGGCTGCGGTCGACGCCTACGCCGCCTCGAGCGCGGAGCTCGATCTGGAACGCGCGGCCTCGCGGGGCTAGGAGAGTCGATGGACTCCAAGAGCAACGCCGCCGCCGTCGTCGAACAGTTGGACGTGGAATACCAGCGTTCGGTGGCCAACCTGCGGCGCGACCTCAGGGTCTTCTTCGAAACCCGCACGCCCCCCGACCCGGCTGTCCGCGCCGGCCGCGCCTACGTCTATCCGGCCCTGCGCCTCAGCTACGCCGCCAAGGGACCGCCGCCGCGCCTGCCAAGGGCCTTCGCGCGCTTCAGCCAGGACGGAACCTACGCCAGCACCATCACCCGGCCGGATCTCTTCCGCGGCTACCTTACCGAGCAGCTTTCGCTGCTGCTGGCGGACTTCGAGGTCGAAGTCGAGGTCCTGCGTTCCGACCAGGAGATTCCCTACCGATATGTCGTGGATTCATCGATCGAACTGAGCGAAGCGGGGGCGACGGCCGCCGAGATGGCCAGGTATTTCCCCGCCGCCGAGCTGGCCTCGATCGGCGACGAGGTCGTCGATGGGCTGTGGTCTCCCGAGCGAAGCGCCACCAGGCCGCTGACCCTCTTCGACGGTCCGCGCACCGATTTCTCCCTGGCCCGGCTCGCCCACTACACCGGCGGGCCGATCGAGAACGTCCAGGCCTACGTGCTGTTCACCAACTACCACCGCTATGTCGACGAGTTCGTCCGCTGGGGCGCGGCCCAACTGGCCGACCCGGAAAGCCGGTTTGAAAGCCTCGCGTGCCCCGGCGGGGCGGTGATCACCAAGGACACAGAAGACCCCGAACGCGCCGCGGCGGAGAGCCCGTGGCGGCGCCACCAGATGCCGGCCTACCACCTCGTCGCGCCGGATCGTCGCGGCGTCAGCCTCATCAACATCGGCGTCGGGCCCTCGAACGCCAAGACCATCACCGACCACCTCGCCGTGCTCCGGCCCGAGGCGTGGCTGATGATCGGCCACTGCGGCGGTCTGCGGCCCACCCAGACGATCGGCGACTACGTCCTCGCTCACGCCTATCTGCGCGACGACAACGTGCTGGACGCGGTGCTGCCGCCGGAAATCCCCATTCCCTCGATCGCCGAGGTGCAGGTCGCGCTGCAGACCGCGGCCGAGATGGTCACGGGCGAGAGCGGCGACGAGCTGAAGAAGCGGCTGCGCACGGGCACGATCGTCACCACCGACGACCGGAACTGGGAGTTGCACTACACGCGCAGCGCCCTGCGGTTCAACCAGTCGAGAGCGGTGGCCATCGACATGGAGAGCGCCACCATCGCCGCCCAGGGCTATCGGTTCCGCACCCCCTACGGGACGCTCCTCTGCGTCTCCGACAAGCCGCTGCATGGAGAGATCAAGCTCCCCGGCCAGGCCAACGCCTTCTACGACCGCGCGATCTCCCAGCACCTTCGGATCGGCATCGTGGCCATGGACCTGCTGCGCGAGGAGGGGCCGCGGCTGCATTCGCGCAAGCTGCGCAGCTTCGACGAGCCGCCGTTCCGGTGAGAGCGGCCCGGCTGGCTAGAACTTGGCCTGGAGCCGGAGTTCGAAGGTCCGGGGATCGTTGCGGACCAGGAAGTCGTTGCCGTAGAACGAGGGCGCCGATTGCCAGTTTACTCGATCAGTCAGATTATATATTGAAAACGTAATGATATATTGTTTGAACTGATAAAAGATCGCCGCGTTGAGCGTGTACTGCCAGGGGATTATCGGCGACTGATAGTAATAGTTATTGTTGATCACAAACTGGGGGACCAAGGCCGACAAGGTCGGATCGAGCTTGCCCGACGTGGTCGTCTCGATCGGACCGGTGACCTGCGCCCCTAGCCGCAGGCCAACGCCGTTGTCGAATTTGTAATTGCCCAGGACGTTGAACACGTGCTGGGGAATGCCAGGGTCGTTGAACTTCTGGTTGGGCTCGTAGACGGCGAACAGCCCCGCCCCGTCAATGTAGTTGAAGGCGCCCGAATAACCGGCGGAGGCGGGATACTGGTTCCCCGGTTCGGCCGGATAGTTGTAGAAGTCAGCCGGCGTGTTCAGCGTCGTGACGATATAGGAATAGCTTGCGGTGGCCCACAGGTTACGCGTGGGCTGGTAGTTGCTCTCGATCTCGACGCCGCGGATATTGGCTTCGGCGGTCGCGGTGCCTCCCGGACCGGTCGCCACTTCTCGCTGCTGGTCGAAGACGGCGCTTCCGACGAACAGCTTGTTGTTCAGCAAGTTGAATTTGAGGCCGCCTTCATAGAGGTGGCTGGGCACGCGCAGCAGCGTGCTGTCGGGGACAATGCCATAGGTGTTGATCCCGCCCTCGCCGCCGTCGGGGTCATTGCTCTGGGTAAAGTTGTAAGTAGCGTAAGCGGTCATCCACGGTTCAGGCCGGTAGACGGCGCTGACGTTGACGTTGGCGAGGCCATAGACGCCGGTGGTGTGATCCTGCGGCAGGGTGTTGAAGCAGCCGAAGCAGATGGGGCCACCGAGCGGATCGTGGGTGTGGTTCTGGACCGCGTCGACCCGACCGCCGAAGAGGACGCTCAGCTGCGGCGTGAACTCGACCCGGTCCTGGAAGAACACCGCGCTGTCGAAAAGCTTGGAAATCCCGGTATTGCCGTCGCCGGTCGGATCGCGGCCCGGCACGCCCAGCTGCAACCTCCCGAACGCCGACTTGTAGTAGTAGGCGTCGGCGTAGGCCAACTGATAGGCGGCGTTGTAGACCCACAGGGCCGGATTGCTGGTAAGGTCGTAGACGCCCACCGTCTCGGCGTTGAAGTCGCTGATGTAGTTGGTATAGGCGAAGCGGAACGTTGCCCCGAGCACCCACTGGTTCCTGAAACCGGCAACCGTGAATTCCCCGGTCAGGTCCGTGCGATTTTCAATGGTGAAGGAGCCTCGTGAAGTATCGGCGTAATAATAACCTTCCTGGTTATCGCTGTCCTGATAGGCGAAGAAGGTATTGTTTTCCAGCGTCAGGTTGCTGTTGAAGCGGTAGGTCTGGATGAGCTGCGAATTGTAGAGGAGCGCCCGGGACGAGGTGACCGGCGTCTGGTCGATGGTGATCCTGGTGTTGAAGGGGACCTCGTTGGTGAGCTCGACCTCGGTCAGGATCGGCGTGACCGGCGAGTAGGGGTTGCCGGGCGATCCGATCTGATAGCCGGTCGATCCCGGGACAAAGCCGGGCTGGCCCGGGGCCGGGCCGCCGAAGAACGACGAGAACAGCTCGCCGACAGGCGCGCCCTGGATGTAGTAACTGCTGTTGATCAGCGCCTGGTTTACGCGGTTGTCGCCGACGTTCTCGGTATATTGCTCGTCGTTGACCTCGGTGTTGAAGTCGAGCCTATACTTGTCGTTCGGCTCCCAGCGCACCGCCGCGTAGACCGCGTTCTTGCGCATGTAGTGGCCATAGAAATAGCTGCCACTGTCCTCCCCGGAATAGCTCAGCCGGAGGCCCAGTTGGTTTTCGATCAGGGGGCCGCCGACGTCGAGGGTCCAGCGGTGATTGCCCACGGAGTCGACAGAGGCGGACCCGGTCTCGGCGAAACGGGTGAGGCTTGGGCGCTTGGTGATGAAGTCAGCCTCGCCGCCGACGCCAGGCCCGGGACCGTCGATGACGCTCGCGGGCCCCTTGGTGATGCTGATGTTCTCCAGGCTGTCGAAGTTCACCGGCGCGCCATAGCCGTTGTCGGTGAAGCTCATGCGCATGCCGTTGTAGAAGAGGTCGGCGTACTGGCCGCGGATCCGGGGGATGTTCGGCGTCCCGAACGCGGAGTCGGTGTAGCTGCTGGCCGTGAGATAGGAAAACGCCCTCGGGTCCTGAATGTTCAGGGTCTCGAGCTGCGTCGTCGAAAGCAGGGTCGAGTTGCGGGGCGTATCCATCACGTTGAGGTCGAGGCCGTAGATCGACGTCGACGATAGACGGGTGGGAAGCACCGTTTCACGATAGGGAATACCGTTGACCACGACCTCCGACAGTTCGGTCGGGGTCTGAACGGCCTTCTTGGCCTTCGTCGACGGGGGCGACGCCGGCGGCGCCGGCGCAGCCCCGGGCGCCGCGGTCTGGGATGGGGGATCGGCCGCCAGCGCTCCGGCTGGCGCGAGAGTCGCCAGCGCCAGACCCGCGGCCGCGACGCCGAGGATGCGCGTGTCCCGAAAGCGCCCCGGTATCGCCGGCCGCGCCGCGTGCCGACCGCGAGCCGCGGCCCGTGCTCGTGAATGCCCCACCAAGACCCCCCCTTTCGCCGACGGCCGAGCCCTCCGCCAATCGCCGACTCGACGGTCTATGGCGCCGCTTTGGTTCGGCGCAGTCAGACGCTGGCCGCCGGCGGCGAAAAAAGTGCCTCGGCGCCGTCCGGTTGGGCAGACGCCGCCACGGTCAGGGCGCCTTTGTCCGGCGCGGGCCGCCACAGGCGCCGCCTCCTTGTCTCACGCCAGGGATTCCCGCGACCGATTCACCGTAGATCACCGTTGACACGGTCCCGGAGTCGTCTTGGAGGCCAGGATCGGGAGCTCGACGAGGGCGATGCCGGGGATTCCTCTTGAAGGGCGTAGGTGACGACTAACGTGAACATCTTACCGGTCAAATTGCAATATGTCAAGTCGCCAAACGCTTGTGACGTTTGGGTTTCGCGTGCAGATCGAGCTTCGGGAGCCGTCGCGGGAGCGTCCGATCGAGGGTCCCGACCGGACTAATAGTGGAGGAAAACGGAGGTGCAGGGAGGACAAAGAGAGAGGCGGGGGGCGCCGAAGCGAGGCGTGGGCGAGCTGAAACCGAGGCGGGGCGAGCGCCAGGGCGAAGCGAACCGAGGCGCCCTAAGACCGCGCGCTTGTCCTGGCCGGCGGGGGCCTTACTATCGATCTCCAAGGATCCCACGGGACGAGACGCGATGGACATCCACCCGGAGATAGCGGCGCTGGTCGGGGAGATCGCCTTCGAGCCGGACGCGCTCTTGGAGAAGTACCTGGCCGAGCGCGACAAGCGGCTGCGCGCCGACGGGATCGGCCAGTACGTCGAGGTCAAGGCGCAGTTCTCGCGCTACGTCGAGGACCCCTACGTCGAGCCGGGTTTCACCCGCGCGCCGGTCTTCGACGAGGTCGAGTTCGCGATCATCGGCGGCGGGTTCGGCGGCCTCTTGATGGGCGCGCGGCTGCGCGAGGCCGGCTTCGAGAAGATCCGGATGGTCGAGAGCGCCGGCGACTTCGGCGGGACCTGGTACTGGAACCGGTATCCGGGCGCCATGTGCGACGTGGAATCCTACTGCTACCTGCCGCTGCTCGAAGAGCTCGGCTACATGCCAAGGCACAAGTATTCGTTCGCCCCGGAAATCCTCGAGCACAGCCGGCGGATCGCGCGGCATTACCGGCTCTACGACGACGCCCTGCTCCAGACCGCGGTTACCGAGTTGCGGTGGGACGAGGACGACCTCTGCTGGATCATTTCCACCAGTCGCGGCGATGCGTTCAGGGCCAAGTTCGTCGCCATGGCCAACGGACCGCTCAGCCGCCCCAAGCTCCCCGGCATTCCGGGCATCGATGAATTCAAGGGCTACACCTTCCACACCAGCCGCTGGGACTATCGCTACACCGGCGGCGACAGCTCCGGGAACCTCGACGGACTGAAGGACAAGCGCGTCGGCATCATCGGGACCGGGGCGACGGCGATCCAGTGCGTCCCGCACCTGGGCGAATGGGCGCAGAGCCTCCACGTTTTCCAACGCACTCCCTCGTCGGTCGACGTCCGCAACAACGCCGAGACCGATCCCGCCTGGGCCGCGTCGCTGGAGCCCGGCTGGCAGAAGCGGCGGATGGAGAACTTCAACATCCTGGTGAGCGGCGGCGACCAGGACGTGGACCTGGTTCACGACGGCTGGACCGACATCTTCCGCAACTTGACCGCGACGGCGGTGAAGGAGGCCTCGCGCAAGCTTGGGCGGCGCCTCACCAGCGAGGAGCGGGCCGAGCTGATGCGGCTCGCCGACTACAAGAAGATGAACCAGGTCCGGGCGCGGGTGGACGCGATCGTCAAGGATCCGGCGACGGCGGCGGCGCTCAAGCCCTGGTACCGGCAGTTCTGCAAGCGGCCGTGCTTCCACGACGAGTATCTCGAGACCTTCAACCGGCCAAACGTCACCCTGGTCGACACCGACGGGCGGGGCGTCGAGCGGCTCACCGAGACCGGCGTGGTGGCGAATGGGCGCGAGTATCCGCTCGACTGCCTGATCTTCGCCACCGGCTTCGAGGTCGGGACCGCGTTCACCCGGCGGGCCGGCTACGACATCGTCGGGCGGGGAGGGAAGACCTTATCGGAACACTGGTCGGGGGGGCTGCGCACCCTCCACGGCCTCACCGCCCACGGTTTTCCCAACTGCTTCTTCCTGGGCTTCACCCAGACCGCGATTACGATCAGCGTGCCGATGGCGCTCGCCGAACAGGTGCGGCACGTGACCTACATGGTCGGAAGGGCGCGCGAACTCGGCCGCGAGGCGCTGGAGCCGACGGAAGAGGCCGAGGACGCCTACGTCCAGGAGGTGCGTAGCCTCGCCCGGATGGGCCAGCGGTTCTACATGGAATGCACGCCCGGCTACTACAACAGCGAAGGCGCGCCGGGGAACAAGAGCGGCTTCTTCTCGGACATGTATGGCGCCGGGCCCTTGCGGTTCTTCGAGGTCCTGGACGCCTGGCGCTCCGACGGCGCCCTGGAGGGCCTGGCGCTAAGCTGAGGGCTCAGATCCGGCGGCCGAGGGCTTCCCAGAAGGGTTCGCGGAGTTTGCGCTTGAAGATCTTGCCGGAGTCTTCGCGAGGGAGCTGCGCGTGGAAGTCGACGCGCCTTGGGATCTTGTAGCCGGCGACGCAGCCGCGCAGGAAGGCGCGGACCTCGGCTTCGCCAAGTTCGACGTCCGGCGCCGGCTGGACGGCGGCGCAGACCGCCTCGCCGAATTCCTCGTCGGGGATGCCGAAGACGCCGCAGTCGGCGACGCCCGGCATCTTCATCAGCTCGGCCTCGATCTCGGCCGGGTAGATGTTGACCCCGCCGGAGATGATCATGTCCTTGGCGCGGTCGCAGAGATAGAGAAAGCCGTCCTCGTCGAAATAGCCGATGTCGCCTGGGGCGATCAGCCCGGCCTTCTCGGAGTCGCGGCGCTTCGCATCGTCGCCGTGGTAGGTGAAGTCGGCGATATCGCGGATCCGGCCCACGACCTCGCCGATCTCGCGCGGCGGCAGGGCCTCGCCGTCGGCGCCGATGACCCGGACGTCTGCCTCGGGAATGGTCTTCCCGACCGTGCCCGGATGAGCGAGCCACTCCTCGGAATCGCACTCGACGATGATCCCGGTCTCGGTCGCGCCATAGTATTCGTGGATCACCGGACCCCACCACTCGATCATCGCCCGCTTGGTCGGGGGCGGGCAGGGCGCGGCTGCGTGGACGACGAACTTCAGCGACGAGAGATCATATTTTTCCTTCACCTCTGCAGGAAGTTTGATGAGCCGGTTGAACATGATCGGGACCATGTGCAGGTGCGTGACCCTGTGGGTCTCGATCAGCCGCAGAAGCTCCTCGGCATCGAACCGAGCTTGGAGGATCACGCTCGCGCCTATGCGCCCGGAGGCGAGGCCATAGGCGTTGGGCGCCGAGTGGTACATCGGGCCGGTGACCACGGTCACGATCGCCGCCGGATCGCCGCCCGAGAAGCCGAACCCGCGGGCGAGGATCTTCCCCGAGGCCGCCAGCTGCTCGGCCGTCGGCGGATGGCGGCGCACGCCCTTGGGCCGGCCGGTGGTGCCGGAGGTGTAGATGATCGTCCCAGGCGCGGCCGAGGCGTCGCCGGCGAGCGGCTCGAACCCCTCCAGCCAGCGCGACCAGTCGGTCATGCCGGCCGGGATTTGCCGTCGCTCGGGCGGTATCCCGTAGGCCTCGCCGATCTCGGCCGGCGTGGCGACGACGAGCACCGGCACGCCGGCAGGAATGGCGGCGCGAATAGGCTCGATCAGGTCGGCGTGGATGACGATGGCGCGGGCGCCGGAGTTCTCGAACAGATACCGCGCCTCGTCCTCGGTGTAGTGCCAGTTGACCGGGGTCGGGTAGGCGCCGATCAGGCCGGCGGCGTAGCTGGCCTCGAAGAACGGCAGGTCGTTGCGCAGGTAGAGGGCGACCGTGTCGCCGCGCCCCACGCCAAGCGCCGCGAGCCCCGAGGCGGCGCGGGCGGCGCGCTCCACGAGGGCGTCCGTCGCGATTCTCCGCTCGCCGCTGATGATCTCGCCCATGACGACCTCCCGCCGTCGCCCCGGCCGGAGCTTTAGGGGCCCGGGGCGGGGTCGGTCAACCAGACCGGCGGGCGGGCGCCGGAGTCCTACTTCGGCGAAAGGGTCGCCAGGTAGGCGATGACGTTCCGGCGCTCTACGGGATCGGGGACGATGCCGCCCATCGTGGTGCCGGGAACCACGGCGCGCGGCGAAGCAAGGAAGCGGTCGAGGGTCGGGAGGGTCCAGGCGAGGCCCGATGCCGTCAGGGCCGGCGAATAGGCGTAGCCGGAAAGGTTCGCGGCCTTTCGCCCGACGACGCCGACGAGGCTTGGGCCCTGGTGGACGCCCTGGAGGCCATGACAGTCGCTGCAACGGGCGTCGAACACCTGCGCGCCCTTGGCCGGGTCGCCGGCCGGCGTCTGGGCGCCGGCGACTTTGGCCGTCGTCGCCAGCAGGGCCGCGGCGAGGCCGAGGGCGACGCCGAGGCGGCTATTTTCCAGCATGGGCGACGCGCCAGAGGGTGTCGCCGCCGTCGTCGGTGACGAGCAGCGCGCCGTCGTGGGCGACAGCGACGCCGACCGGCCGGCCCCAGACGCTCTTGTCGTCGACGACGAAGCCGGTGAGGAAGTCCTCGTATTCGCCGGTCGGGACGCCGTGGGCGAGGCGCAGGCGGACGACCTTGTAGCCGGTCCGCTTGGCGCGGTTCCACGAGCCGTGCAGGGCCACGAACGCGTCACCCAGATAGGGCGCCGGAAAGGCGGCGCGGCCCGATCGCGCCTCGTAGAACACCATTTCCAGGGGCGCCGAATGAGGCTGGATCAGCACGTCGGGGACCGTGACCTTGCCGGCGAGGTCGGGCCGCTCGCCGGCGTGGTGCGGGTCCTGCCTGTCGCCGATGTAGTACCAGGGCCAGCCATAGAAGGCGCCCTGGCGCACCTGCGTCACGTAGTCGGGGGGCAGGTTGTCGCCGAGGAGATCGCGCTCGTTGGTCGAACACCAGAGGGCGCCGGTGATGGGGTTGACCGCCATGCCGACGCAGTTGCGCAGGCCGGTGGCGAAGACGCGCCTTTGCTTGCCCATCGGGTCGAAGGCGACGACATCGGCGCGGTCCTCGTCCTTGTCCCAGGCCGCGCCAAGCGCATGCGCCCTCTGCCAGGCCTTCACCTCGTCCGGGCTCTTCTTGCCCATGGATTCGGCGACGTTGCTGGCCGAGCCGACCGAGACGAAGAGGGTGCGGCCGTCGCCGGAGAAGGCGACATCGCGCGTCCAGTGGTTGCCGCCGTGGGAGGCCAGCGTCGGCACGATCATCTGCGCCGCGCCGCGGGCCTTCATGTCGCCGTTCTTGTAGGGATAGCGGGCCACCGAGTTGGTGGAGGCGATATAGACCCACTGCGGGTTTGGCCCCAGCGGATAGAAGGCGATGCCGAACGGCCGCTCGAGGCCCTCGGCGAAGGTCTGGGTCTGCGCCGCCTGGCCGGCGCCGTCGGGTGCGCGCAGGACTCGCACCCGGCCGGTCTCGCTCTCGGCGACGAAGATGTCGCCGTTGGGCGCGACCCGCAGGAGCCTTGGCTCCTCGAGCTTGGCGAAGGCGGTGACCGAAAAGCCCGGAGGGACCTTCAACTCGGCCCCGGCCGGGCGGCCGACGACGCTCGCCGGGGCGACGCCGATCGGCGTGGCGTGCGGCGCCGGGAGGTCCGCGGCCGTGATCTTCCGCACCACCCCGGGCGCATCCGTCCGCCAGTCGCCGTAGGCCGCAACGCCGGTGAGCGCCGCTGCCGCCGCGGGCGCGGCGATCAATCCGAGGACGGCGAAGATCGAAGCGCGAGCCATGCGGGTTCTCCCAAACGATCCGGCGCCCATCATGTCGGCGCCGCGCGCTCGATAATAGGGCGCAACGGCCGCGGGAGGTTTGGGTTTCCCGGTGACGGGTCGGGGACGGCGCAGATTGTTCCGGGCGGGCGTTGAGTGGGGGGGAAGATCGAATTAGAGATTTCGGCGGGGTTCTTCCTCTTTGACCGCTTTTGAGGGGTGGCGCATGCGGGTCGGATGGTCAGCCAGCCTTGTCGGGCTCGCGGCGTTGGCGCTCGCCGGCTCTGCATTGGCGCAACCGGCGCAACCGGCGAAGCCGCCCGCGGCGCCGGCGTCGGTGGCTCCGGAAACGAGCGACGTCGCGACCCTGCCGCCGGCCGGGCCGCACCGTCTGTGGCTCGAGAATCTCTTCGACGGCTCGGTCCAGATCATCGACGGCGACACAGGCGACCTGCAGGCGACGGTCCAGGGCGCGAGCCTTTCCAGCTATGCGGCGAGCCCGGGCGAGCGCGCGATCTACGTCGCCGAGAGCATCTGGTCGCTGGGCAACCGCGGCCAGCGCCAGGACATGATCACCGTCTATGACGGAACGACGCTTGGCCTGCAGTCGGAGATCCCGCTGCCGAGCCGGGCCTTCATCGTGCCGACGCCGCAGACTTTCGCGCTGAGCGCCGACGGCGCCCGCGCCTACGTCTACAGCATGCAGCCGGCCTCCTCGGTCGTGGTCGTCGATCTTCCCGGGCGCAAGGTGCTCAGGACCGTCGATACGCCGGGCTGCGCCCTTTCCTTTCCCTTCGGCGCCGACAGCTTCGCTTCGCTGTGCGGCGACGGCTCCCTGGCGACGGTGACGACCGGAGGGGCCAAGCCGACCCTTGTCCGCAGCGCCCCCTTCTTCGACGCCGAGCGCGATCCGGTGTTCGAGCAGAGCCCCACCGACAGCGCCGCCGGCCACTCGTTCTTCATCACCTATTCGGGCGTCGTCCACCCGGTTCGCCTGGGGCCAAAGCCGGAGTTCGAGGCCCCCTGGTCGCTGCAGCAGGCCGCGGGCCTGGCCCCCGCAAGCCTGGAAAACGGGGCCCTGGCCTGGCGTCCCGGCGGCCGCTCGCCGGTGGCCCTGCACCGGGCGACCGGCACCCTCTATGTGCTGATGCACGCCGGCGAGCACTGGTCGCAGGGAAAGCCCGGGACCGAGCTCTGGGTCGTCGACACGCATCTACGCAAGGTCGTCCGCCGGATGGAGCTCGACGGGCCGGTGACGGGCGTTGCGGTGAGCCAGGACGCCCATCCGCTCGTCTATCTGCTGGACGAGAAGCAGACCCTGTCGATCCGAGGCGCCGACACTCTCGAGGAGCTGCGCAAGATCGAGGACGTCGACGCCGTTATCCCCTTCGCGCCGGCGATGTAGGGCCGCAATAGTGTCGGCGCCGGACTCCTTCCCGCTGGTGATGGCGATCCGCATCCTCGCGGCGCTGGTATTCCTGCGCGCCGCGGCCGCGAAGTGGCGCTCGCCGGCGGCGTTCGAGGGGGTGGTCGGGAACTACGATCTGCTGCCGCGGGCCGTCGTCGCGCCGGTCGCCGCCGTGCTGCCGGTCGTCGAAGCGGTGATCGCGGCGGCGCTGCTCGTTCCACTGGCGCGCGGGCCCTTGCCCGAGACGGCGGCCGCGGCCCTGCTCGTGGTCTTCGCCATCGCCCTGGGCGTCCCCCTCGCCCGGGGGCGCACCCGGATCGATTGCGGCTGCGGTGATCCGCGCGCTGGCCAATCGCTGCGGCCAAGCCTGGTGGTCCGCAACCTGGCGCTGGCCGCCCTGCTCGTCGCCGCAGGCCTCGCCCCGGCAGGCCCCGCGAGCCTCGGCGGCTGGCTGATCGCGGCGGCCGCCGCCTGCGCTGGCTTCATGCTCTACCTTTGCCACGAGGCCTTCGCGGCGCTCGAGCCACGGGCGAGAGAAACATGATCTGCTTCAGCTTACTTAGAAGCAACTCCTCTACCGAAGGGGGAGGGGGGCTGTGAGTCTGCTGGTCGCCTCCATCGTGTTGTTGTGGATCCTGGTGCTTGGGCTGATCGTGGTGGTGCTGGCGCTGGCGCGGCAGATCGGGGTGCTGCACGAGCGGATCGCGCCGGTCGGGGCCCTGACGCCGAGGGGCGGTCCCGAGGTCGGCGATCCGTCGCCCAGGCTGACGGCGGCGTTGCTGGACGGCGGGGCGATGGCGGTGGGGGGGACCCTGGCGCCTGGCGGGATGCAGTTGCTGCTCTTCATCTCGGCTGACTGCCCGGTCTGCAAGCGGATCATTCCGCTCGCCAAGTCGGTGGCCAGGGCCGAGCACCTCGACCTCGTCTTCGTCGGCGACGGCGAGGGCGCCGAGCAGCTGGCCCTGGCGGCGCGATATGGCCTCGAGGCCTATCCGTTCATCAACGGCTCGGAACTGGGGATGGCCTACCAGGTCGGCAAGCTCCCCTATGCGGTGCTGCTGGACGATGCCGGCGTCATCGCCGCCAAGGGCCTGGTCAACACCCGCGAGCACCTGGAAAGCCTGGTGGTCGCCAAGGCGACCGGCTTTGCTTCGATCCAGGCGTATCTGAAGGGCCAGGAATCGAAGTCGCGGGCCGAGGCGGTGTGAGGCCGCGACGTGGTTGGGAATAGGAGGGGATCTTGGCGAAAATGACGCTCGACGCCCTGGGAGAGCGGCTGGCGCGCCGCCTCGCCGGCGGGATCTCCCGGCGCAGCACCCTGGCGCGGCTGGGGGCGTTCCTGGCCGCGGCGCCGCTGCTGCCGATCCTGCCGGTGGCCAGGGCCGAGGCCGAGCCGCCGAGCGCGTTTACCCGCAACGCCCAGACCAAGGATGCGAAGAAGTGCGACTACTGGCGCTACTGCGCCATCGACGGGCTGCTCTGCACCTGCTGCGGCGGCGGGATGCACACCTGCCCGCCGGGGACCTCGGCCTCGCCCACCTCGTGGGTCGGCACCTGCATCAATCCGGACGACGGCAAGTCGTACCTGATCGCCTACCGCGACTGCTGCGGAACCGCGCCCTGCCGGACCAAATGCCACTGCGACTCCACCGAGCGCGAGACGCCGGTCTACCGGCCGCAGGGCGACAACAACATCATCTGGTGCTTTGGCCTGACGACCATGGCCTACCACTGCTCGACCGCGGTCCTGGTCGGGATGGCCGAATGAGGCTGGCCGCGTCGCTCGCCGTCCTCGCCTTGGCGGCGGCGTCGGTCGCCGGCGGGGAGGCGAGGGCGCAGGCGGCGAGCCCGGTCTACGACCAGACCTGCGCGATGTGCCACCAGCGGGGAGGGGCGGGCGCGCCGGGCGCCTTTCCGCGGCTGGCCGGTAGAGCCGGGGCCCTGGCCGCCCTGCCGGCGGGTCGCAAGATGATGATCGCCACCGTGGTCTTCGGCATGAGCGGCGCGGTCGAGGCCGACAAGCAGACGATCCATGGGATGATGCCGGCGCTCGTGCAGCTCAACGACGCCCAGGTCGCGCAGGCGCTGAACTACATCGCCGCGCTGGACGGCAGGAAGGCACGCCCGTTCACCGCCCCCGAAGTCGCCGCCGTTCGCGCCCAGGCGCGGCTGACGCCGGCCCAGGTCAATGCGATGGCCCACGACCCGGCGCTCGCCAAGGCCGCGCCTTGAACGGGCCGGCGGGGGTGCCGGTCCTGGCCGCCGCGGCCCTCTGGTTTTCGTGCCTGCCTCCCGCGCCGGCCCAGGCCGACACTCCGGCGCTCCAGCAGCACATCGGCCCGCGGGCCAACTATCTCGAGCGCTGCGGCGGGTGTCACGGCGTCGATGGCGCGTCCTTCGCCAGGAACGTGCCGGACCTGAAGGACAAGGCCGGCTATTTCCTCTGCAACGGCGCCGGCCGGGACTATGTCGCGCGCCTTCCCAACGTGGTCTTCGCCGAGATCTCGGATACCGACATGGCGGCGATGCTGAACTACGTGATGTTCGACCTGGGCGCGGCGAGCGCGCCGCCCGGCGCCCGCGCCTTCACCCCCCGCGAACTTGGCCGCGCCCGCCGCAACGCCCTCGCCATCCCAGACCTGGAAGCCTACCGGGCCAGGATCGTCGACCAGATGATCGCCACCTGCGGCGCCCCCAAGTCCCTCCGCACCGAATATGGGAGCGGGGCGGGGAAGTGAGGGCGGTAGGATGAGCGAGAGTTGCGCGATCTGCGCCGCCTTGCCTTGACAGAGCTGGCCTACATCTTCGCGGTCAGGCCGAGGAACACGTAGCGTCCGAGGGAGTCGTATAGCCCGGGATAGGTGTTGGCGTTGGTGACGGGAAACAGGCCGACGGAATTCAGGCCGACCACCGGTGGGTCGATGTCGAAGAGATTGTTGACCCCGGCGCGAAGCTCCAGCCGCCGGTTCAGACGCCAGACCACGCTGAGATCGAAGTAGCTGCGCGAGGCCAGGCTGGAATCGACGGGGGCGAACGGCTGGGCGAGAAACGGGTTCGAGGAGGTGGCGTCCAGGTTGACCGGCGCGATGTATCGCCAGGCGAGAGAGAGGTCGAAACCCCACGGCGCATTCCACGTCGTCCGCAGGATGTGTCGCCACTTCGGCAAGGGCCCGCCGCAGAATGATCCGTAGTAGCCCGCGCAATCATAGGGGATGGCCCCAGGGATTGGCTGGGCGACGAAACTCGCCACATAGCCGCCGTCGAGCTTGAAGGTAGCGTGGCCAAGGACAACGCCGCCCACGCTCGGGAGCGGCACACGATAGAAAGCCTCCACGTCGACGCCCCGGGTCCGCAACGAGGCTTCGTTCTGAAGGATATCGGTGACGTAGCCCTGCGGCCCGAGCCACAGCGAGCCCGTTACTGGCGCGCGGTGGATCAGCTGACAGGAGAACGGATTGCCGGTGGTCAGGCACTCCTCCATCGTCGTGTCGGCGCCCAGGTCGCCGATCACGCCCGACACATCGATGTCGAAGTAGTCGATCGAGAGGCTGAAGTCGCCGAGCATGCGAGGCGTGAACACCACGCCGAAGGTCCATGTGTTGGCCGCCTCGGGCTTCAGGTCGGGGTTGCCCCCTTCAGTGCTGTTGTAACCAACGGGGTTGGCCGCGATGTGACCATACTCGCTTGGGGTCACGCCGGTGCGGGCGCAGTTGGCCGCGGTGGCCTGGGGGTTCTCGTTGTCGACAATGGGATCGGCGCCGGCGCAGGGGTCCACCGACAGTCCGGTCATGGCGAGCGTCTGGGGGGTGAACAGCTCCACGACGTTCGGCGCCCGGACGGCGTGGTTGAAGGCGCCGCGAAAGCGCACGTCGGAGGTGGGGGCCCATTCCGCCCCGGCCTTGTAGGTGCTGGCGCCCCCGGCGTTGCTGTACCAGGAGTAGCGGAGGCCTCCCTCGACGCTGAGGTCGTGGAGCAGGGGGCCGCGATCCTCGACGATCGGCGCCCTCACCTCGCCATAGAGCTCGTAGACCTGGAACGCGCCATTGACCGCGGGCGACGAGAAGGGGTTGTCGGCCAGGTCGCCGCTGGCGATCTCGGCGTCAGGCGCATAGCCAAGGGCCTCGCGGCGATATTCGCCGCCGACGGCGACGCCAAGGCCGTCCCGCGCCCAGGGACTCGTCGCGCCGTAGCGGCCCAGGTCGCCGGTCAGGGTGGCGCTGGCCACCGCCTCCGAGGTCGAACCGGTCGCAACGCCAGGCTCCGAGATATACGCGATCGCGGCCGGGGTCACGCCGCCGATCTTGAACACGTCGTAGGGAACGCAGCCGGTATTGCCCGAGGCGCAGACGAGGGCGCGCGAGGCGTCGCGCACCACATCGAGGGCGTCGAGGGCGCGCGAGAGCGAGACGTCGTTCAGATCGAGCTGTCGCAGGCTGACCGCCGAATATTGGACGGAAACGTCGTACCGCCACGGGCCCAACTCGCCCTTGCCTCCGGCCAGAATGCGGTAGTCCCGGTGGCTGAAGGAACTCTGGCGGCCGAGGCCCTCGACGTCGCGGTGGCCGACGAAAAGCAGGGCGTCGCCTCCGGGCGGCACATCGGCGTCCGTGCAGAAGCTCCGCACTTCCGCTGCCGACAGCAGGGGGCTGGCGCATGAGATCGACACCTGCGCCAGGAAGAGGCCGCTGGGGGCGAGCTGGGCGGTGGTCTGATCGTCCATGAACATGCCGCTCGCGTAGAGTTCGACCGCGGGCGAGAGCTGGTAATGGGCGAAGGCGCCGGCGGTATAGCGGTCGTCCGAGCGTTGAAAGTACTGGTCGGGCGCGTAGTTGAAGGCGTCGCGCCCCGGATTGAAGGCGCGCAAGGTGTCGCCCGGCCCGGTCGGATCGAGGGTCAGATCGTCCACGTTTCCAGTCACCTGGTCCAACACGAGGACCCGGGTGGGGCTGGTGCTGGCGGTCGAGCCCGAGCACTGCCGCACGGTATCGTTCGGTTCGAGCGCACAGGCGCTGAAGTCGCGGCTCGATTCCGGAATCGCGTCCGTCCGGCGGTAGCCGCCATAGACGGTGATGTTGCCCTTGCCATCCGGTGAATTCAGGCCGCCCACGAGCGTGACCTCGGCGGTGAGGCCATCGTTCACGACCCTGGGCGGGACCGGGTCGCCCTGGTCGATCAGGAGCGCCTGGATCGCCTTGTCGCCGTTGACGTGATCGAAGAAGCCGCTCTGCGCATCGATTTTCAGGCCGGCGAAATCCTTCTTCATGATGAAGTTGACCACGCCGGCGATGGCGTCCGAGCCGTAGACCGCCGAGGCGCCGCCGGTGACGATGTCGATACGGTCCACCAGCGCGTCGGGAATGAAATTGAGGTCTGGCGCGATCTCCCCCGAAGTGGGGTCGCCCGGCATCAGCCGCTTGCCGTCGATCAGCACCAGGGTGCGCTCAGACCCCAGATCCCGCAGATTCACCGTCGCTGTGCCCGTGGCTTCGTTGGAGACAGTGGAGTTCTGATCAACTGTCGCCTGGGGCATTCGGTTGATTACGTCCTCGACCCGCACGGCGCCCTCGGCCTGGATTTCGCGGCTATCGACCGTGGTAAGCGGGCTGACGCTGGCCAGGTTGAGCTGGGGGATGTGCGAGCCCGTGACGACTACCTCCTCGACGGTCGTCGCCTCGGGAGCAGCCGCAGGCGCCGACTGCGTAGCGGCGGCGGTGGAGAACACGGCGATCCAGGCGCACGCGCCAGCGGCCAGGAGGCGCAGTGTGATTCGCGGGCGATCACGGTCTCGGATAGCACGGCCCCCCCGCGCGCGCTCGACGCCCCCCTGCGCGGGCGCCGCGGAGCCTCCATCTCTAGCCTAACGGCAGCCGGTACGCGACCGCGCCGCCCGCCGCCTTGTCAGAAACTGGAATTCAACAAACGCCTCCTGCCTCAGCGGGCGCCCACGAGCCTGGCGGCCGCCGCACGGCAGTCGTAGGGCCGGTCTGGCGCCTCGCAGAAGTCCGGCCACTTGCCCGTGCTTCGCCAGAAGTCGACGAGGCCGAGGGTCGCCGCGACGGGCATGAATCTTGGATCGCGTCGGAGGTCCGCCGCCTCGCGGGTGAAGAGGTGGCCGGGCCAGATCTGCGATCCCCGAGGCGGATGTTCGAGCAGCCTGAAGGCGTCGTCCACTAGACCGAGCGCGGCCAGCGAGCGCACCGCGTCGGTCACGTCCACCTTGCCGTTGGCCCCCGCCGTCGACATCGCGAGCCCCGCGGCGTGGATCGCACTCGGCGCCTTCGACTTCAGCGCCTCGGCCACCGCTTGCCAGGCGGCAAGTTCATCGGCCTCCATGTCGGAGGGACGGGTGGCCGGCTCCTTCAGCAGCGCCAGGGCGCGCTCGGGGTCGCCAGCGAAGAGATTGATGCGGAACCTGTCGCTGCGCACGTTATCGCTGCCCGGCCAGATCTGGGCGGCGCGTTCGATGGCGGCCTTGGCTTGCGCGAAACGGCCGTCCTGGGCGAGAATCTTGGCCGCTATTCCCGACAAGCCGTCGTCCAGCGGCGTGAGCAGCGAGCCGTGTTGCGCATAGAGTGCGGCTTCGTGATTGCGACCGACTCCCTGGAGCAGCCTCGCCTGCGGCATGTTCAGGAAGCCCTCGTCCGGGTCGACGCTCAGCCCCGCGAGCAGGAGCTTTTCGCGTTCGGTCCAGTTTTCCCATGGGGTCAGGATTGCCAGAGCGGCGTAGCCTCGCCCGTCGTTCGGATTGAGCGCCAGGGCCGAGAGGGCCATCGCGCGAGCTTCGGCGCGCGCCGCCTGGTCCTGCGGCGCCGGCAGGCCGCCGGCCGCGATGACGTCGGCGAGGGCCAAGGTCGAGCGGGCGGCGGAGAGCCGCGGCGCGCGGTCGATCAGCTTCTTGAACAGGTCGCGCGCGCGGTTTGCATCCTGGGTCGCGCAGGCCTGCATGAACGCCGCAATCGTGGGTCGATCCAGCCGTACGTCCTTCTGTTTTCGGGCGGAATAGACGCAGTCCAGCGCGGTCTCGACGCTGTTCGCGACCTCCTCCTGGAAGCCCAGGACCTGGCTGACGGGGCGATCGAAACCAAAGGACCAGAGCCGTGTCTCGACCGCCGGATCGTCCAGATGAACGGTGACGTGAAAAGCATCGCCCGTGCGCCGCGCCTGACCGCCGAGCACATAGGCGACGCCCAGGGCTCGCGCGGTCCGGGCCCGGTCGGGACCATGGAGCCTGGCCGCGGCTTCCGCGGACGTGGTCTCGATGCGATCGGCGTCGAGGGCGCCTGTCAGGCCCTCGACGACGCCATCGGCCAGCGACTGGGCGACCGGATCGCCCGCCGCGACATCGAAGGGCAGGATGGCCATGCGGGTCGGCGGGGGAGATGGCGCGAGTCGGTCGAAGGCGAACCACGCCGCGGCGGCGACGATGAGCACGCCCAAGACCGCCGCCCCGATCGGCCACAGCCGCGGGAGGCGCGACCAGCGCGCAGATCGAGGGATCTTCGCCGCGGGGCCTGCGCTTGGGGCGCCGTCAGCCGTCCTGCGCGCGGCTGCAGCGAGTTCCCGAAACCGATGGTCGACCCGCCGGCCGCGCCAGCCGATGAGCGGCAGCGACTGCACCTGGCCGAACCCCAGCGGTGGGACGACATCGTCGATGGCGACGGGAAGGTAGACGCCCCGGCGCTTGGCGACGCCCGCCTCGTCCTGGACGAACTCGCCCTCCGGCCCCACCGACAAGGCGCTCCAGACCACGACGACGCACCTGGCCGCTTCCAACTCGACCTGGATGCTCCGCCGCCAGGCCGCGCCGCCCTCGATGCCGACGTCCCACCAGACCGAGAAACCCTCCGCCGCGAGGGCGTCGACCAGGGGTTTCACCCGCGGCCGGTCCTCCCGCTTGTAGGAGATGAAGATGTCGCTCACGGCCGCCTGGTCCGCGCCAGCGATCTCCGAACGACTCGCTGGGTCCGCCACACCGTCGAACGGGCGTAGAAGCTCATCACCGTCTTGTAAGAGGTCGGACCGCCGGTGGCGATCCGCCTCGACCGGCCACAGCTGCCTGGCGATTGCGGCCAGCGGTTCGTGGCGAGTGTCAGGCCGTCTGCATTTCGCCCTCGTTCGCCCGCCTCGTCCCCCGTTCGACGCCGCCCACCGCCCGCTGTATCGACCGCACATGGATCCCCTAACCCAGGACCAGCGTAGCGAGCGGATGCGGCGGGTGCGGCAGCGGGGGACGACGCCGGAGATGACCGTCCGCCGGCGGCTCCATGCCATGGGCTTTCGGTATGGCCTCCATCGCCGCGACCTGCCGGGGAGGCCCGACATCGTCCTTACCCGCCATCGCGCGGCGGTCTTCGTCCACGGCTGCTTCTGGCATTCGCACCCGGGGTGCAGGCTGGCGACGGTCCCCAAGAGCAGGACCGAGTACTGGGACGGCAAGCTCGAGGAGAACCGCCGCCGCGACGCCCGCGCCCTCGAGGCATTGGAGGGCGCCGGCTGGCGGGTGCTGGTGGTCTGGGAATGCGAGACCCGCAGCCCGCAGACGCTGCAAGAGGAGCTCGCTGAGTTCTTGCTATGTTCTCCTCCGCCGACCTAGACTGATCCGGCGAAGGGGGCGACCATGCCGATTCGGGCGAGGACTGCATGACATGAAGGTCGCGGGGCTCTTCGCCGGCATAGGCGGGCTGGAAACCGGACTGGCCCGCGCCGGCCACCAGGCGGCGATCCTCAGCGAGATCCTGCCGGCCGCCAGGGCGGTGCTCTCCGCCCGCCTGCCGGGAATCGATCTTGCCGGCGATGTCCGCCAGCTGCGGGGCCTCCCCTCCGAGGTGGAGATCCTCGCCGCCGGCTTTCCCTGCCAGGACCTCAGCCAGGCCGGCCTCGCCAAGGGACTTGACGGCGACCGCAGCGGCCTGGTGGGCGAGGTCTTCCGCCTCGCCGCTGCCGCCTCGCCGCGCTGGATCCTGCTCGAGAACGTGCCCTTCATGCTCCAGCTGGGCGGCGGCGAAGCCATGCGGCGGATCGCCGACGCGCTGGAGGCGCTGGGGTATCGCTGGGCCTGGCGGGTCGTCGACACCTTCGGCTTTGGCCTGCCGCAGCGCCGCGAGCGGGTGATCCTGGTCGCCTCCCGGACCGGGAACCCGGCCGAGGTCCTGTTCGCCGACGAGGCCGAGCTCGCCCGGCCGGCGACGGCGATCGGCAGGATCGCCCACGGCTTCTACTGGACCGAGGGGCGCGGCGGCCTTGGCTGGGCGCCGGACGCCGTCCCCACCCTGAAGAACGGCTCGTCGGTCGGCATTCCCTCGCCGCCGGCGGTGCTGCTGGCCGACGGGCGGGTGGTCAAGCCCGACATCCGGGACGCCGAACGCCTGCAGGGCTTCGAGGCAGGCTGGACGGCGCCGGCCGAGAGCGTGGGGCGGGGATCGACGCGATGGTCGCTGGTCGGGAGCGCCGTCAGCGTGCCGGTCGCCGGATGGATCGGCGCCCGCCTCGCGGCGCCCGGACGCTACGACGCGGGCCGCGATCTCGCGTTTCCGGGAACGCGGCAGCTGCCGCGGGCGGCCCGGTTCGACGGTCGCCGGCGCCACGCGGTTCGGATCGGCGCCGACCCCCTGGGCATTCGGCCCCCGCATCTGACGGAGTTCCTCGAGCACGAGGGCTCGCTGCTCAGCCCCCGGGCGACGGCGGGATTCCTCCATCGCACCCAGACGGCCAAGCTGCGGTTCGCCCCCGGTTTCATCGAGGCAGTCCAGGCGCATCTGGGCCGCGTCAGCGGCTTCGAAGCGGACGAGCGGCGGGTCGCATAGCGCGCCGACGATCGGCGACTCAGAGATCCTTGAAGCGCGTCGAATAGATGTTGGAGAGGCGATCGATCATCGAGGCGTAGTGGTGGATGTCCCCCGCCTGGGGCGCGGGCGGCCTCGTCACCAGCCGCACCGGAAAGCCGTCGTTGGCGGCGTCGATGACGACGATGGCGAGCGCGTCGTATCCGGTGTCGCCGGTCTTCGAACGCCTCGGAAGCTGGCGCACCTTGTCGATCGCGAGGGTCGCGTCCCTCGGTTGATCGTGCGTACTCCACTCGGGGTCGTTGGCCCTGTTCTTCTTGTTCAGGTCGGGACTGAGGTAGCGCTCGGCGATGTTCACCATGAAGAAACCGGCCGCGATCGCCTGGTCGGTCGCGCCATGCACCGTCAGCTGGGAGGAATTGAGTTCGTCGTAGAGGCGCGGGAGCGCCCTCTGGTGCGCGGTCATGCAGGCCTTCGCCTCCAGCGCCATCAGCACCGAGCCAACCGGCGCACGCCGAAGCCTCGGCAGGCGGGCGAGCTCGGCGGATTCAGTCTCCGAAAGCGCGATGCCCCAGTCGCCGGCCATGGCCGCCAGATCGACGGCGGCCGGCGTGCACGCCGTCGACGGCGTGCAGAGGACCAGGTCGAGGTTCTTCTTCCGGTCGTGAACGAAGTCCCGCATCTCGTGGTTGATGCCGAAATTGACGACGCCGGCCTCGACATGCCGGCGAAGAAGCCCGTTGGCGCTGAGGAGGTCGAAGACGATCCCCCAGCAGGCGACCTTCGAGTGATGGTCGCTTCGAGAATGGTACTGCCAGCGACTGCCATACCGATCTGTGCGCGTGATCGCCGAGAGCGACCGAACCAGGATCTCGGGGCCGTGCATTCGTTCGGGGAACTTCAGAATCTCTTCGCGGGCCCCTGGTCGTAAACCGCGGGGGAAGCCAAGTCACTCGGCCAGGGAGTGGGCGTGAGCCGGCGGCCGCCTGCGAATGGGACCAGCGCTCCGTTATTTGTGCAGAGCCCGTCACTATCTCGTCACTATCAAGTGACGTTACTGAAACTGTCCATCCTGTATCATTGCTGATTGGCGACCGCGCCGCTCTCCGAAGTCGCCGGCCTGACCGGGGTCCAATTTATGCAAGGGCTCGAGCCGTGGCGACGATTGATTGGGCGAGCGGGGTCAGCGGCGATTTCGGCGACGCTTCCGACTGGGCGGGAGACACGGTCCCGGGCGCCTCGGACGACGCGATCATCAACGCCTCGGGAACCTACACGGTCACGGTTTCGACGGCGGAAGCCGTCGATTCGCTGAACGTCGATTCGGCCGACGCCACGCTCGCGCTTGGCTCCACGCTCACCTTGGGTTCGACGCTGACCCTGACCGCCGGGACCGTCGAACTCGCCAGCGGCGGCGAGATCAGCGGCGGGACAATCAGCAACGCCGGCTCGGGAATGCTTTTCCAGGGCGGGACCCTGAACGACGTGGAGTACGAGGGGACGCTGGACCTCTCGCCGTCCGAGTCGGCGCTCTATGTCAGCAGTGGCGGGCTGGTGGTCACCGGCGCCGGCGGGACCGGGAACGGGACGATCGATCTGACCGGCGCCTCCAGCACCCTCTATCTGGAGGGGACCCAGACGCTCGATGACGTCACCGTCGATATCGGCGACGCCAGCGGCTTTTCCTCCATCTACGAAGATGACCCCAGCGCCGCAGCGAGCCTGACCTTGGGGCCTGGCCTGACCGTCGACCACACCGGCACGGACGCCAGGATCGATGGCTCGGGGGCCGCGGGCGACACCGTGGTCAACGAGGGGGTGATCAACGCCAACCTCAGCGGCGGCGAGTTCCTGATCGACCCCCTCGGCTTCACCAACGACGGCACGATCGCGGTCTTAGGCGGCGACACGCTCGAAATTGACCCCACCGATTTCGACAACGCCGGTACGATCACCGTGGCGTCCGGCTCGTCTGTCGATCTCGAATGTGATCTCACCACCGCGCAGCTGGGCAGCGTCGCCAGCGTCGACTCGGTTGCGGTGGATGGGACGATCACCAACACCGGCGCCACCCTTTCGATCGGGACGGGATCGGCGCTGGGCCAGCTGACTTTGCGCGGCGAGATCAGCGGCGGGACGATCAACGATGCCGGCTCGGGGATGCTCTTCAATAACGGGACCCTGAACGACGTGAAGTACGAAGGGACGCTGGACCTCTCGCCGGGCGGCTCGGATCTCTATGTCGGCAGCGGCGGGCTGGTGGTCACCGGCGCAGGCGGGACCGGGAACGGGACGATCGATCTGACCGGCGCCAGCGCCCTCTATCTGGAGGGGACCCAGACGCTGAACGACGCCACTGTCGATATCGGCTACGCCGGCGGTTATTCCACCATCGAGGCGTATGACACGGCCGCCGCCGTGGTGACCCTCGGCGCGGGCCTGACGATCGACCATACCGGCAAATACGCCCAGATCGACGGTTCGGGGGCCGCGGGCGACACCGTGGTCAACAAGGGCGTGATCAATGCGAGCCTGAGCGGCGGCGAGTTCCTGATCGACCCTTCCTACTTCACCAACGACGGGACGATCGCGGTCTCGGGCGGCGATACGCTCGAGGTCGAGGGAACCTTCGCCAACGCCGGGACGATCGCGATCCAGGGCGACGGCGCCATGACCCTGCTGGTCGTGGAATCGGGCGGCATGAGCCTGACCGGTGGCGGGACGGTGAGCCTTGGAGGCCAGGAAGCGTTTATCGAGGGCGTCTCGGCCACGACCAGGCTTACCAATGTCGACAACACCATCTCGGGGGCCGGCTTCATCGGCCAGAACCGGCTGACGGTCGACAACGAGGCGGCGGGA
>Ga0302324_100006179_pt1 | contig 25912 bp, 18 predicted proteins | sample Palsa_T0_1_FD_201949 | JGI IMG/M metagenome (GOLD analysis project Ga0302324, IMG submission 201949) | Peat permafrost microbial communities from Stordalen Mire near Abisko, Sweden - Palsa_T0_1 | ecosystem: Environmental > Terrestrial > Soil > Palsa > Peat permafrost | place: Sweden: Abisko... | reverse complement strand
GCCGATAAGGATGGCGGTATTCGTCGCTCCCAGCGGAATGCTGAGCTGATTCGATGCAACAACAAAAGCATCGTGATACCAGTTGCGATAGAGCAAATAAGAGAAGAACAACCCACCGAAGAACATGATTTCGGTCAGCAGAAAGAGCCACATCCCGAAGGTGCCGGCTTCACGCTGTTGCTGTTCCGTCTCGAAGTGATGCCGATGTTGCGGAAGAGCGGCGTGTTCGTGCTCCACCGCGACAGCGGTCTCGTGCGTATGGGGATGTGTTGCTACGATCGCATTATCCAACGGTCGTCACCTCTTGTTCCGTCTTGTGCGCGAGCCATTCGTAGTCATAAGCTTCATGATCGACGATAGGAACCTCGATAAAGTTTTCCGTCAACGGCGGCGACTGAATCTGCCACTCAAGGCCAGTTGCCTGCCATGGATTGTTGCCCGCGATGGCGCCGTACTTCAAGGACCATCCCAGATAAAGGAGCGGAAGCATATATCCCACACCAAGCACTGTCGCGCCTGCGGTGGACAGAACATTCAGCACCTGGAACTCGGGCGGATACGCATGATACCGGCGCGGCATACCAAGATATCCTAGAATGAACTGGGGCAGGAAGGTGAGGTTGAAGCCGATAAAGGTCGTCACAGCCGCCAGCTTCGAAAGTGATTCTGGATACATGCGTCCGGTCATCTTAGGCCACCAGAAGTGGATTCCTGCGAGGAACGCCATCAGCATGCCGCCCACCATGACGAAGTGGAAGTGCGCCACGATGAAGTACGTCTCCGTAAGATGGATGTCCATACCTAGGGCGCCAAGAAAGACCCCCGTCATACCACCGATCGTAAACAGACCAAGAAAGCCGAATGCATAGAGCATTGGGGTTTCAAAGGTGATTGATCCCTGCTGGAGGGTGAAGGCCCAGTTGAAGATCTTGATCGAAGAGGGAACCGCGACCAGCATCGTTAGAAGTGAGAAGACCAGAGCCGAGTAGTTTGAAACACCCATAATAAACATGTGGTGCTCCCAGACAAAGAAGCCAAAGAGAGCGATCGCAACCGAAGAGAACGCGACTGCAGTGTAGCCAAAGACGCGCTTACGGCTGAAGGTGCTGATGACCTCGGAGATGACACCCATACCCGGAAGAATCATGATGTACACCGCCGGGTGAGAGTAAAACCAGAACAGATGCTGGAAGAGCAGTGGATCTCCGCCCTTTGTCGGGTCAAAGACGCCGATGCCAATCGTCCGTTCCAGAGCTACCAGGACCAGCGTAATGGCCAGAACTGGTGTGCCCAGCACCATCAGAATCGAGGCGGCATAGTTCGACCAGACAAACAGCGGCATACGGAACCACGTCATACCCGGAGCGCGCATGCGATGGATCGTCACAATGAAGTTCAGCCCGGTAAAGATCGACGAGAAGCCAATAATGAAGACCCCAGTCGCTGCAGTAACCACATGGGTATTCAAATAGTGCGTCGACAACGGCGTCGTGAAGGTCCAGCCCGTGTCAACACCGCCCAGCACAAGTGCCGCGAGCGTAAACAGACCGCCGATCCAGTAGAGATACCAGCTCAGCAGATTGATCTTCGGGAAAGCAAGATCCTTGGCTCCCACCATGATGGGTATCAGAAAGTTCCCCAAAGTGGCTGGCACGGATGGCACCAGGAAGAGGAAGATCATAATAATGCCGTGCATCGAAAAGAACTTATTGTAGGTATCAGAGGCCACAAGATCGGGCTGTGGCGTCAGCAACTCGAGGCGAATGAGTCCGGCGAATGCTCCTCCAATGAAGAAGAAGAACGTAATCGAGATCAGGTAGAGGATTGCAATTCGCTTATGATCGCCGGTAAACAGCCAGCTGAGCAGCCCATCCTCATTGTTGATGTAGTTCCGCTTCGGAAGAGTTGCCGTCTTCTGGTCAGGCAGGTTAAGAATTGTGTGACTCATTGCGCTCATGGCTTCACCATCCCTGGCGTTGTCGGCGCCGCTTGGTTGGACTGTGACGTAGTCAGCGTCTGCTGGACACGGTAGTTGCTTTGCATGTTTTTGATGTACTCAACCAAATCGATCAGGCCATCTTCGCTCACCTGCCCCTGATACGTTGGCATAATCGGCGCATAGCCCGCTGTAATATGCTGCGATGGGTTGAGAATCGCATCCCGCAGATAGGCATCGTTGACGACAACCTCGGAGCCATTGGTCAACTGAAGCTTCGACCCGTATACCCCGGCAAGGTTCGGTCCGCGAGCCGCAGCGCTTCCGGAATGGCAGGCATTGCAGCCCATGCTGGCAAACAGCCGTTCTCCATTTTGCGCGAGGGACATACCGCTGGTCGACTCCTGCGTCCACTTCTCGTAGTCGTCCGGGCTCAGTACCGTCACCTGACCGATCATCGCGGAGTGATTGGTCCCGCAGTACTGCGTGCAAAAGATATGGTACGTACCAGGTGTCGTCGCCTGAAACCATACAGTCGAGTAGCGGCCTGGAATCACTTCACGCTTGACCCGGAAGTCCGGAATGGAAAAGCTGTGGAATACATCCTGCGAGATCATCGTCAGCTGCACAGGCCGACCGGTTGGCACGTGCAGTGCATTGATCTCATGCTGCCCACCTTCGTGCTCTGCCTTCCACATCCACTGCTTACCGACAACATAAATGTTCATCGCATTGGTCGGCGGGTTATAGATGCGGAAGTAAAGAAGGGCGCCCCAGATCCAGGTGACCATGAAAAGCGCCAGCGGAATAATCGTCCAGGTCGCCTCCAGAAGAGTGGACCCCTCTACCTGGGTTGCGACCGGGTTCCTTGATTTGCGATAGCGGATCGAGAAGCCAAAGACAAGCGCACCGACAAGAACAAGGCCGATCACCGTGATCAGCAGAAGAAAGAAATAGAGCGCGTCAGCGTAAGGCGCAATGGTCGATGCTTCGGCCGGAAAGAGCGCCGAAGCGTGAAGCCACTTCACCAGAAATTGCCACAGGACTGGACTTATATGCATCGTTACCCTTTATCCATTCTCTTTCTTGGTCAGGTCGTGGTCGCGCCCGAGCTTGTAATCTCTTCGGAACATGAGGAACATAAAGCCGCCTAACCCCGCCACCGTAACCATGCCGCCCAACTGCACCACGCGAACGATGACCAGCGAGTGCTTGTTCGTCTGGGGATCATAGTGATAGCAGTAGGTCAGAATATTTGCGACAGGAGAGCCGATCTTGTTGCCGGACGCCTCGATCAACCCAAGCAGCATGTCCTTGGGAGAGTACTCGACGCCAAGATAGTACTGCGCGAGCCTTCCGTTCGTCGTCACGATTTCAATGGAGCTGGCGTGCGCGAACTGCGAAAGTCTGCCATCCGGTCCTGGAACTCGGACATACCCAAAGCCAACCGCGTTGGTCACAGCATCGATCGCCGGACGCTGCCCGGTTAGATAGTGCCAACCTGCGGCAGTCTCCGGACGGCCATAGCGTTTCAGGTAAAAAGCCTTACGCTTTGCAGCCAGATCCGGCGTCTCGCTCGGGTCGATGCTGATAAGGATGACATCGAAGTCCTTACCCGGCGCCAGCTTGACCATCTCAAGCGCACTGGTTAGCCCGTCCATCTCTTCCGAACAGAGCAGAGGGCAGTTGTAGTACACCAGTGAAAGAATGGCAGGCCGCTTGCCAAAGTAATCTCCGAGAGTGACTGGCTTCCCGGTCTCATCGACGAAGGCCGCATCGAGGGGCAGCTGCTGATTCAGGCGCTGCGACACACCAACCTTCTGCAGAACCTGCGGCAGTTGATCGCCCGTGTTCTCCCCGCTCTGCTTATCCCCGTAGCTCGACACCTGAGCAAACAAAGGCCCGCCAAGCAAGGCGCAACAGAGAATCGTTGCCTGCCAACCGCCTCGTATTGTTCGCTTCTTCATCATGCCGTCGTCTCTTATGTTAAACCTGTCTGCGTAGCAATTACTTCGCCGGAACCAACTCCGCGTGCGTTGCGCCCTCAGCTTTGCCGTAGCTCATCTTTTCTGCCCGCGCTTCGATAACATCAAGCTCATATCCCGTTCGTGCGAAGCCATTGGTCAGCGGCGCTAGCACGACAGGCTTCTCATCACCCGCCATCTGGACAGTGGTTGTCGCCGCCGGTGCATTGACCGGAAGTCCCTTTTCAACGATCAGCTGCATGGCGCGGGAGATTGGAATGCGCACCGAACCGCCTTCCGTGACCACACTGTAGTGCTCGAGCAGTAGGTCTTCCCGCGCATGAAGGTCAGCTGTGGCCTGGTTGCCATCATCGATATCGAGGCGCGGCTCCGGAAAGGTTGCCGTCATCTGCTGGAACTCCTTCTGCTTCATGTCAGGATCGCTGGCAAGATCCTGCCGCTTGCCGCCTGTCGTTTCAGCTCCTGCAAACTCCGAGATCTTGTTCCATTTTGTCGTCGGCCCATCTGCCTTCTCAATCGCCGTGTTGATGACTCGCCCCAGCACGAAGCAGACGACGAAGAAGACAAGGACGAAGCCGAAGAGGCCTGCCAAAAACACAGAGACACCACCGACGTTGACGTCCGTCGTCTCATACCCCGGCGACTCAGAATTAGGTTCGTGAGCGTCATGCGCTACCGGTTTGTTTAAATCGTGATCGTTAGTGGGCATGTTCGGGCTCCAGCATCTCTTCCACGTGAGGATCGTTCAGATTGATCAACGGACGCGCTTTCAATTGAGTCATGTAATAAGCCGCCCAAAGGGAAAGGACAGCCACAGGCACCGTGATATAGGCCAGAATGCCGATGTTGCCGACGATGTGCAGATTGCCCGCAGCATCGGAAAAGTTCGGCTCGATCAGCCAGAACATGTCGAGGCAACGCGCGAAGATCATGAAGCACGTAAGCCAGATCATCTTCTTCTTGTTCCGCTTCAGATCGCGCGAGAGCAGCAGACAGAAGGGAATCAACCAATGGCAGCAGAAGTCCGCGGTGCAGATATACCACCATCCGCCATGGATGCGATTCAGGTACCACGGAATCTCGTCCGGAACATTGCCCGACCAGATGATGAGGAACTCGGCGAAGGACAGATAGATGTTGAGCATGACAAAGGCAAACGCGAGCTTGCCCAGGTCGTGTTGTTCTGTCACACGCAGCAGCGTCTTCATCGGCTCATAGCGCGAGAGCAGAATGACCGTCAGGATGCCCAGAGCGAGGACGGCATAGCCCTCACCGACCAGGAACTGAAGTCCCCAGATCGAAGAGTACCAGGTGACATCGAGCGACTTGATCCACATGATCGCGCCAGCAGTCATCAGAATGACGTAGATGAGAATGCCGGGGCCGGAGAGGTTCTCGAACTTTGTGCGCCAGCGCTCAAAACTTGGCTCCGTTCCTCGGGCCGGATCGGCGTCACGCTGCAGCGACCACTTGTTCAGGAGATAAGTGAACAACAACAGTACCCCGAAGATGATGATCGTCAGGATAATGACAGGAGTTGGGCTGAGCATGGAGCGCTTGGCGTTCAACGTCAACGCCTGCTCCAGGCTGACCGCGTGATTGGCCAGAGCCTGGGCCACAGCACCGGCAGTAGGAAACGCGGCCCACTGATAAAGGTGCTTCCAGAACAGAACGATCGGGACAAACATAAGCCCAACCACCCAAATCGTGCGCGTCATTGCTTCGAGCGGCCGTCGTAGCAACAGCCCCCACTTACCACCCGTGACGTATTGCAGCATCAGCACAACCAAGCCACCGCCGGCAAAGCCGAAGCAGGTCATATAGCCAAGCAGGTAAGCGCGAAGAATGTGATTCTTGCCCTCATGCGTGAAGGCGAACGGGATGGTAAGGACTATGGCGATCGCAGCGACGATCAAGGCACGGGTGCGCCAGACGGAGACCATCTCCGGTGCATCAAACGTTGCCGGGAGCGGGCGCGGACCGTAGTGGTCGTGATGCCCGCCTGCTTCTCCGTGATGTTCGTGTCCTAATGACATGCTTTTCAAGCCTTCGTTCGGAAGCTTCCGAGGTTACTGCTTCGGTACAGATTGTGCGGCATGAGTCCCAGTCGGAGTAGGTTCACTGGAACGCGACGGCGTATCGGTTTTGCTACCGGCGGGCGTGGCCCCCGGCACGGGAAGAATGTAAAGCCCATTGTCAGGCGTACCGGTTACTGCTGTAGGCGGGATAGTCCATTCGTCTGCGAAGGATGCGGGCAGTCCCTCGCGCTCAGCGATACTCGACAGCGGCTCTACATGAGCACCTGCAGGAACATCCGCTTGTGTCGCCTTCTGGCTTAGCTGCAGCGCTTTGATATACGCCACAATCGCCCAACGGTCCGCCGGTGCAACCTGTGCTGCATAGTCGGGCATTGCACCGTAGCCGTTTGTGATGACATGGAAGAAGTGGCCCAGCGGAGCGGACTCGAGGCGTGCAGAGTGGAAGCTGCCTGCCTTGGCATATCCGCGCTGCACGATCATGCCGATACCATTACCCACGCGAGAGTGGCAAGGGGTGCAGTAGACGTTGTACCGCTCCTGCCCACGCTCCAGCACCTGCATGGTGACGGGAAACGGCATCCCTTCGCCCTCTTTTCCATCTGCAAGTCCGGTGTAAAAGTAGCTGTCTTCGTGCAGCTGATTGCGCGCCACTGTGTTTTCAACCTGTGGGCGTACGGAGCGTCCGTCCGCATAGAAGTCGGTACCACGCTGGGGAATGAACTTGGGCTGATCCTGCATATCCTGCCGGCAACCGAGCGCGAACATGGAGACAACTGCAGCGGTAGCGATGGTAAGGCGCCGGGAGGTTAGTTTCACTTGCGTATTAATGATCCACCTCCACCACGGAGATCGCGGGGAACTGCTCAAGGAACGTCCGTGTTCCGTCGAGCGAAAACATAGGATCGGCTGCCTCCAGACAAAGGAAGAACTTGTCGGTGGTGGCGCCGTTTCTGAAGTTGGGCGCGTTGAAGACAGGATGATAGAGCTGCGGCAGGCCATTCAGCGCCAACATCCCAAACGCTGCTGAGAGACCAGCGAACAGAATCGTCCACTCGTACGCGGGAATGATAAAGGCAGGCCACGAGAAGAGGGGGCGCCCGGCGATGTTGAGCGGGTACGCCCAGACATTGATCCAGGTCTCCATCAGAAACGCGGTGGTCACGCCCATGAGCCCGCCAAGCAGACAGACCAGCGGCACCCTCGTCGTATGGAAGTGCAGCGCCTCCGCTGCCTCTTCGACTGGATAGGGCGTGTAGCACTCCATGCGGCGATAGCCGGCGTGGCGTGCCTGCTCGGTCGCATACACTAACTCACTAGGTGTATTGAACTCGGCCAGTAAACCGTAGATTCCTTCGCGGGGCGGCATTAGGCGGACTCCTCACTGACTGTCTCTGCGTTTTTTCCGCCGTGCGTTACCTTCGTCTGCGGCAGCATCATTCGGATCTCGGACATGGGAATCATCGGCAGAAAGCGGACGAACAGGAAGAACAGGAACGTAAACAGACCCATCGTTCCGACATAGATCATGTAGTCCCACTTGGTTGCGCGGTAGGTTCCCCAGCTTGAGGGCAGATAGTCGCGATAAAGGCTGGTGACGACGATGACGAAGCGCTCGAACCACATGCCCGTATTGATAATGAAGGACAGAATGAAGAGGTACGTCACGTTGACCCGCAGCTTGCGCGACCAAAGCGTGGTGAGCGGAATCGTAATGTTCGTCAGGATAAGGACCCAGTACGCCCACCCCATCGGCCCGAACATGCGGTTCCACATCATAAAGAACTCCCAGTGGCTCGCCGAATACCATGCCATGAAGACCTCCATGCCATAGCCGTAGGCCACGATGAGTCCCGTACCCAGCATGACCTTCGCCATATTGTCCAGATGGCGCAGCGTCACCAGGTCTTCCAGGTGGTAAAATTTGCGGATCGGAATCGCCAGCGTGATGACCATGGCGAAGCCCGAATAGATAGCACCGGCGACGAAGTAAGGCGGAAAGATCGTCGTGTGCCATCCTGCCAGGGCCGCCACCGCAAAGTCGAAGCTGATGACCGTGTGGACCGACAGCACCAGCGGCGTCGAAAGCCCGGCCAGCAGCAGAGAAGCCGACTCATACCGGATCCAGTGCCGGGTCGAGCCGCGCCATCCCATCGACAGCATGCCGTAGAAGTACTTCGCGGCCGGCATCGTCGCTCTGTCACGCAGCGTCCCGAAGTCCGGGATCATGCCGACGTACCAGAACACGATCGAGATCGTCGCGTAGGTCGAAACTGCGAATACGTCCCAGGCCAGCGGCGAGCGGAACTGCGGCCAGACGTTCATCGTGTTCGGGTAGGGGAACAGCCAGTAGGCCAGCCACGGACGGCCTACGTGGATCAGAGGGAAGGTTCCTGCGCAGACGACCGCGAAGATGGTCATCGCCTCGGCGAATCGATTGATCGAATTTCGCCAGGTCTGTTTGAATAGCAGCAGAATCGCCGAGATCAGCGTACCGGCGTGGCCGATACCGATCCACCATACGAAGTTGATGATGGCGAATCCCCAGGCGCCAGGAATCGTTACACCCCAGATGCCAACGCCCTTTAGGAAGAGCCAGGTACAGCCGATCACCACGCCCATGGCGACGCCGCCGCCAACCATCAGACCGAAGAACCAGCCCAGCGGAGTGTTGGACGTCAGCACAATGCCGGCGATCTTCTGCGTCACCGACTTGAAGTTATGGCCCGGGGCAATGACCGCATACTCGCCGGTACGCGGGTCGATGCGAGGATCAACGATCGGGTCTTGCATGGGTCCTTTGGTCGCCATTTATGCCAGCTCCGGATTCGGGTTGATGACACCGGCCGTGTAGGTAGTGCGCGGACGGAAGTTGAGATCGGCGAGTACCTGGTAATCGCGCTCCTCAGCCTTGAGCTTTGCCACCTTGCTTGCCTTGTCGTTGATATTGCCGAAGGTAATGGCGCTGGTCGGGCAGGCCTGCTGGCAGGCTGTCACAATCTCACCATCGCTGATCGCGCGATTTTCCTTATCGGCAGTGATCTTTGCCGCTTCGATCCGCTGCACGCAGTAGCTGCACTTCTCCATCACGCCGCGCGAGCGAACCGAGACGTCAGGATTGCGCATGAACTTCAAGCTCTCCGTGTCGTAGTCCGAATAGAGCAGGAAGTTGAAGCGCCGAACCTTATACGGGCAATTGTTCGAGCAGTAACGAGTTCCCACGCAGCGGTTGTAGACCATCGTGTTGAGGCCTTCCGGAGTATGCACCGTCGCACCCACCGGGCAGACCTGTTCGCAGCCTGCATTCTCGCAGTGCTGGCAGGCCATCGGCTGAAAGTGCGCCTTCGGAGCATGCAGGTCGCCTTCGAAGTAGGTATCGATGCGCAGCCACTGCATGTTGCGCCCAACCTTCACCTGCTCACGGCCCACCACGGGAATATTGTTCTCCGCATAGCAGCTCACGATGCAGGCATTGCAGCCAATACAGCTGTTCAGATCGATCGCCATGCCCCACGCATTCTGGATCTTCAGCGTAGAGGGATCCTGCTTGTCGTACTTCCACGCGTCAGGGAAGAACGAATCACCGTGGCCCGGCGTCTCGCCCTGCGGCGAGTACCCAACCTTATCGATCAGCGTCCCGCTCGCTCCGCCCTCGTGCGCGAAGTTCGGATTCTTCTTCACCTCATCGACAGTGGCATAGCGAATGATCGACCGCTCTTCCGCCTCATGACCCGCAAGCGAATAGACGCCAACCTTGTCCGACAGCGGCTTTTCGAGATCATGCTGGGCATAGCTGCCGCGATGCTCGATATTGTGGACCTTGGTGATGCAGAGCTCATAGGTTCCCGAAACCTTCTTCGCCGTGGCGCCAGCCACAGAGAGCGCCCCGTCGGCAGTGCGGATCTGGTACGCGTCAAAGCCCACACCCGCAGCAACACGCCCAGCCTCAACTCCCCGTCCAAACCCAAGGTGAACCGTGATGGATCCATCGGGATGGCCCGGAGCCATCAACGCCGGCGCAATGCACTCGCGACCGTTGAACTCAATCTTGACCGGGTCCGACTCCTCCAGCTTCAGATCCGCCATCGTCGCCATACTCATCAGCGCCGCGTTGTCCCAGCTCATGTTTGTGATCTGCTTGGGCAGCTCCTGCAGCCAGCCAACATTGGCGAAGCGTCCGTCGTAGAGCGAAGGATCGGGACGGAACGAGATCTCCAGGCCGTTCGAAGATGGTGTTGCGGTAAAGGAGGAACCTGCAGCCTTTGCCGGGCTGCCAGCCTTCGCCGTGAACGCCGTACCCTCAACCCATCCATCGTGCAGCGCCTTCCGCCATCCCGCAGCAAAGTCACCTTTGATGTACGTCTTTGCGTTGGCAACGACCACGTCGTAGGCCGAGGCCTGCGGATCTGCCAGCAGTGCTTGTAAAACATCATGCGCCGTCTTGCCGCCATAGAGCGGATCGATCATCGGCTGAATGATGGAGAGGGTTCCGTCATACGCTCGCGCGTCGGACCAGCTCTCCAGATAGTGGGCCTTGTTGATATGCCAGTTCGAAATCGATCCCGTCTCATCCACATGAGAGCCAAGATGAACGGTCACAGGAATGTTGTTATACGCATTCTGCAGCCCGAGGTCCCACGGCGCCGAATAGATTGGGTTGACGCCCAACACCACCAGCCACTGAACCTTTCCTGCATTCACATCCGCTGCCAGCGACTTCAGGTCAGCGACCTGTTCGCTCGGCATCGGGTTTACCGTCTCGGTATAGATGACCGTCTTGCCAACCGCACCCAGCGAAGCGTTCAACGCATACGCCGCTGCATGGACCGCCGGCGAAGCCTGCTCGCCTGGAATCACCACACACTTGCCGCCGCTCTTCTTCAGGTCATCGCTCAGAACGGCGAAGAACTTCTGCTGCTCTGCACTTGCACCCTGCGGGGCGGTGCCGCCTGCCAGCGCTTGGGCGAAGCTGGCAATCTCACTCGGCTTCAGCCCCAGGCGATGCTCGGCCTTGAGTCCGGTCACCGTCGGCATCGTCTCGACGACATACAGCCGGTTCATCGTCTTGCCCTCTTCGTACCGATGCCTCTCGGCGTAGCCCGAGGCTAGCGGCAGAAAGCCGGGATGAGCAATGCCGCCAAGGAAGTCCGCATCGAGCGAGAGGATAACGTCCGCCTCCTCCAGCTTGTACTGCGCATCGGTGTAGCTGCCAAAGGCCGCCTTCGATGCCGCGCGTGACGAGTCCTGATTCACCGGCTCCCACTGCACCAGCTTCGCCTGCGGATAGGCCTGCTGCACCTGCTTCCACTGCGCCGCCAACGTTGGCGAGGTAATGGTCTCGCTCAGGAAGTAGATTCCCTGTCCGCCGCTGGTCTTCTTCGCAGCTGTCGCAAACTCCTGCTGAAAGCTTCCCCAGCTCGAAGTCTGTCCACGATGCAGCACGTGCTGAGAACGATCTGGGTCGTAAAGATCGAGCAGGGTTGCCTGCGAAAAAGCGTCCGACTTGCCCTTCGACATCGGATGATCCGGATTGCCATCCACCTTGATGGGCCGGAAAGAGTCCGACTTCACCAGCACCGGGATCGCGCCGGTCGGGAATGGATACGCCGTCGCAAAGTACATCGCCTTGCCGAGGATCAGATCCTCAGGCTGCTTGATGTAGGGATAAATCGGCTCATCCGGCTGCTTGGTACAACCAGCCAGCCCTGCAAGCGCCAACGACGCGCCCATCACCTTCAAGAATCCACGCCGGCTCACCGCGTCGACCCACTCACCAGCTCCGGCCTGCCGCGGGAACTCCTCGCGCATCAGCTCATGGAACGCCGGGGTCTCGGCGAGTTCGTCCAAATTCTTCCAGAAGCGTCGCCCAGTCTGACCATCCAGCTTGGCGCGGACCTCGCCGAGTGTCAGCTTGGCCGGTGAAATCTGGGTGACCACTACGGGTTGTGTTGCCGCCGGTACCTTCGTCTCAGCCATTGTCTGTTCTGTTCCAATCCCCGTCGTCTTCATCTCAGCCGTATCGATTCCAGCCGTTGCTGTTTTGAATCCAATCGTCTTCCCAGTAGTCGTCATCGATGACACGTCTCGCAGCTGGAGAGCTGCTCAGGCGCTCGAATGTGATACTGCGTCGTCAGGTACTTGCCCAGATCCATCTGGCTCGTGAACTTCTCGTAGCTCGCCGGCATCGTGATCCCCAACGGAGGAACATCGCTCGACGTCGGCCCATTCGCCTCAGTCGACGCCTGCATCATCGCGACCTCAGGACCATTCCTCGAAGGATCGGTCGTCGTGCAGCTCACATTCTGTGCCGTCGCTCCGCCCTTGATCGTGCTCGTGCACCACACCGGCCTGTCGCTCGATGGTCCAGCCCACGCCATGTTGTAGATCTCGGAGGTCGGCCGCAGGTTCACCGCCGGGTTGCGATGGCAGTTCAAACACCACTCCATCTGCAGTGTATTTTGCTGATACATCAGCGGCATCTCGTCGACGCGTCCATGACAGCTTGCGCAGCCTATGCCTTTATTCACGTGAATTTCATGGTTGAAATAGACGTAGTCCGGCAGGTCGTGCACCTTGATCCACTGGATGGATGCTCCCGTCGCCCAGCTCTGGCGTACCGGCTCCAGCAGCTGCGCATTCGTCCAGATCTGCGCATGACAATTAATGCAGGTCTTCGTTGGAGGGATCCCGGCATACGCGGCCTTCTCCACCTGCGTATGGCAGTACTGGCACTGCAGGCCAAGCCCTTCTACGTGGTGCTTATGGCTGAACGGTATCGGCTGGTCCGGCCGCTGGCCCTGCCGCGTCACCCATGGTGATCGCTGTAGCTGGTCCAGGGTTACGCCGAGCGCGATCACGATTACACCCGTCAAAACCAGGCTGAATCGGGCCAACGCGTTCGAACTGCGGTCAAAAACTTGCGCCATGAGTGCGTTCCTGCTTCCTCTGCATTACCTGAGCTAAGGGTGGAGAAGTTGCTGTCGAATGGTTGTGCTTCTTCTGTTTCTGTCTACTTTGTCTTTGCCGAGCGTTCGCGGTCGGCGGTTGGGGCGTCCGCAGTTGGAGATGCCCATAAAACTCTCTCTAAGAAACTCTGAGTATAGCAGTGGAAAAGCCCGACAAAACTTTGGCCCACCCTACTCGCAACTGTTTTTTTACGTGCAACATCCGATTATCGAACCTACCTAGAAACGCCCTGCACTACATCTCGTGCAACCTGCCTCAAACAATCATGATCACCACTACATCTACCCTGCCCGAAAGGTATCGCTCTTGTAAATGCAAACCAATCTAGTCCGAATTCCCCGCGCATCGAAAAGACATTATTGCCTCTCCTGCGATACCGTCAGGATATGCCGCGTCCCCTCAACAGCCCGCGTTCTCCCCGCTATGATGCCGCGCAAGCCTGTTTGGATCTATCTTTTTCCGATCCAAAATTAGCTAAACTCATCGAACGCGCTGGCCCTTTCACGATGAGAGTCTCCAGCACCCAGTCTCCATTTGAGGCCCTCGTCGAAAGCATCATCTACCAGCAGATCCACGGCAAGGCCGCCGCCGCCATTCATCGCCGGCTGCTCGAAGGCTTCTACCCCCTCACCACCGACCAGCACTTCGCAGCCCAGCAGCTCCTCGACTGCCCCAACGAGCAGCTTCGCGCTGCCGGCCTCTCGCACAACAAGTCCCTCGCCCTCCGCGACCTCGCCGCAAAAACCATCGACGGCACCGTGCCCACTCTCGCCCGTATCCGCCGCATGTCCGATGAAGCCATCATCGAGCACCTGACACAAGTTCGGGGCATCGGCCGCTGGACCGTCGAGATGCTGCTCATCTCCCGCCTTGGCCGCCCCAACGTCCTTCCCGTCGACGACTACGGCATCCGCAAAGGCTTCGCCCTCACCTTCGGCAAACTCAAACCTGCCGATAAGGTCACCCCCGCCGACCTGCCCAAGCCCGACGTCATGCATCGCCGCGCCAAACGCTGGCAGCCCTGGTGCTCCGTAGCAAGCTGGTATCTGTGGCGCGCCTGCGATCTGGCCTCAGGCAAACTCCCACCGCTCCCATGAATCCCATGAACTGAACTCATTCGAGAATCGAACTCAGAGAACTACATCTCAGACCAGAAGAATCCACGCTTAGCAGATTGCGCAGAACAATCTATCGATATCCTGTTCTACACCGGACACAGTTCTCATCAAAGGATCCATGGCCAAGTCCCGAACCTACGCAAAGAGCGTCAAGCCCCCAACTCCCAGCTCCACCGAGGCGCCTCGCTTCGTCTGCGTCCATGGCCACTTCTACCAGCCGCCACGCGAAAACCCCTGGCTCGAAACCGTCGAGGTGCAGGACTCCGCCGCCCCCTATCACGACTGGAACGACCGCATCACCGCCGAGTGCTACGCCCCTAACGGCGCCTCCCGCATCACCAACAAGCAGGACGAAATTACCCGCATCATGAACAACTACGCGCGGATGAGCTTCAACTTTGGCCCCACCCTGCTCAGCTGGCTCCTCGACAATGCACCCCGCACCTATCGCATGATCATCGACGCAGACAAGTTCAGCGCTTTGCGTTACAGCGGCCACGGCTCGGCCATCGCACAGGTCTACAACCACATCATTATGCCGCTCGCAAACAAGCGCGACGCCCTCACCCAGATCCGCTGGGGCATCGCCGACTTTGAGCATCGCTTCAACCGTAAACCCGAGGGCATGTGGCTCGCCGAGACCGCCGTCAATCGCAGCGTACTCGATCTCCTCGCGCAGGAGGGCATCAAGTTCACCGTCCTCGCTCCCGCTCAGTGCGCCCAGGTTCGCACCCTCGCTGCTGCTGGTTCGGACTCCCCCCAGGCCGTCGACTCTCCCTGGACCTGGACCGCCAACGCCACCGTCGACCCCACCCACCCCTACCTGGTGCGCCTCGACGAAGGCCGCAGCATCAGCGTCTTCTTCTACGACGGCCCCAACTCCCGCGCCATCGCCTTCGAAGGCCTCCTTAACAGCGGCGAAGACTTTGGTCGCCGTCTTCTCTCCGACTTTCACCCTCCTTCACCCGGCGATCCCGAATCCGCCCAGATCTCCCACGTCGCCACCGATGGCGAAAGCTATGGCCACCATCACAAGCACGGCGAAATGGCCCTCTCCTACGCCATGCACTGGATCGAGGAAGGCCAGGAAGCCAAGCTCACCAACTACGGCGAGTTTTTGGAAAGATTTCCTCCAAAGTGGGAGGCTGAGGTCGTCGAAGACACCTCCTGGAGCTGCGTCCATGGCGTTGAACGCTGGCGATCCAACTGCGGCTGCAACGGCGGCAAACCCGGCTGGAACCAGGAGTGGCGCGCGCCCCTTCGCCAGGCGCTCGACCACCTGCGCGACTCCACCGCACCCCTGGCCGAAGACCGCGCCATCGGCCTGCTGAAAGATCTCTGGGCCGCTCGCGACGCCTACATCCAGGTCGTCATCGATCGCTCTCCCGCCTCCATCGATCGATTCTTCGCCGCCCACGCCATTCGCACGCTCAGCAAGGAAGAGCGCACCACTGCACTGGAACTCCTCGAGCTCGAACGCCACACCCAGCTCATGTACACCAGCTGCGGCTGGTTCTTCGACGAGATCTCAGGCATCGAGACCGTGCAGATCATCGCCTACGCCGGTCGCGTCCTCCAACTCGCCGCCGAGCTCTTCGGAGCCCCCGGCGTCGCGCTCGAAGCCAGCTTCCTCAGTATCCTCGCCAAAGCAAAGAGCAATCTCCCCGAGATCGGCGATGGCGCCGAAGTCTATCGCCAGCACATCACCTCCATGCGCATCGGCCTCGAGCAGGTTGGTGCCCACTACGCTATCAGCTCCATCTTCCGCACCTATCCAGAAGATGGCGAACTCTTTTGCTTCGACGTGCACCGCGAGAGTCAGGAGATCTTCAACTCCGGCCGCGGTCGTGTCGCCGTCGGACGCGCGCTCGTCTACTCCCGTATTACCGAAGAGACCGAGGAGATCTGCTTCGCCGTCCTCCATCTCGGCGACCAGAATCTCTCCGCCGCCGTCAAGCGCTACGTCTCCTCCGATCCCGCAGAGGTCGACGCATTTCTGGCCTTCTCAACCGACATCGGGACCGCCATCCGCCGCGCCAATCTGCCTGAGGCCATCCGTCTCATCGACCGCTTCTTTGGCCAGGGCGACGCTCCCGGTCAATCCCAGACCGGCTACTCGCTCACCTCCCTCTTCGCCGACGAGCAACACCGCATCCTAAACACCATCCTCAACCAGACCATCGCCGAAATGGAGGACTCCCTCCGTAAGATCTACGAAGACCACGCCTCCCTCCTCCATTACCTCACCGAATCCGGCATGGCCGCGCCACCTGCCCTCGCCTCTGCGGCCCGCTTCGCCATCAATGCGAGCCTGCGCCGAGCCATCGAGGCAGACCCCTTCGATCCGGTTGAGATCGAGCTTCTCCTCAGCCGTGCCCAGAGCGATCAAATCCCCCTCGACACGCAGCTTCTCAGCTACACAGCCGGTCAGCGCCTGAAGCGCGCCATGGTTCGCCTGGAGAGCTCCACTCTTGCCAACTACTCCGCCGGCAACTCGGCGGAGGACGCGCTCGCCGCCGCGCTCGCCATCAACGCGGCCATTCACCACATGCCCTTCGAGGTAAACATCTGGCAGGCACAGAACATCTGGAACGATCTCCTCCGCCGCAGCGACACCAACGACTGGACGCCGACATGGAAAGAGGGCTTTAAAAAACTTGGCGAAGCCATGAACATCTGCGTCGACCAACTCGTCATCGAAGAAGGCGTCAGTGTCTTCTAGTCCTTCCGCAAAACGTCACCCGTCATAACCAGCCTGCGAGAAGGAAAGAAGGCGAGTCTGCATCAACTCTTCCTTCGCACCGGCAGCCTATCCTCGGTCGTACTGCTATGGCTCTCTGTTAAGCAGTACTAGACACCTCTCAACTCCGCCAATGCAGCGTTACCAGGCCGCTTAACGGATGCTCGCCTGTTCCCTTCAGGCGGGCCTGCTTCAGGGCAAAGTACCACTTCGCCGGTTTATCCGCGTCGTCGATCAGCATCAGTCCAGGGTTGAACCGCAGTCCCTCTGCCTGCTCGATCATGGTCTGCTGGTCTTGCCGCACGAAGCGCGCACCAAAGAATGTAGCGATAGCAGTTACAAATGGGACATGATAAAAAACGTTCCATGCAGCGATCACATCGATCCGACAGGTCGAGGGCGTCACCGGTGTCACCGTCGTCAGACTGGAGAACCACCTCTCGCCCGCTCGGATCGTCTCGTACCTGCGATTCGGAAGCACAAAGTCGATCGTCGTCGTAATCGGCTCGCCGTAGACACCCAGCAGCTTGTACGGCGCAGAGTTCGCACTCGGCGCATGCGACGACATGCGAAAGCCTGCATTTCTTCCCTTGTTTTCGCGGTCTTCCAATGGCTCGAAGTGCTTGGTCTTTTCGTGGATGCTCGACTGGCTGCGCCACCACCAGGCCTGATGCACGAACGGCCCATGCGCCGGGTCCATCAGTCCGATAATTCCGTGGTCCACATTGCACGGCAGCTCCGCCACCAGATGCGCGCTGCGGTACCGTGCGGAGAACTTGGGCAGCTCCGGCACCGGCGGCAGCGTATCGCCCACACGTCCAGTACCCGGCGCAGGGAGATACACCCACGCATAGCCGTCGCGCTCCTCGCACGGAAACGCACTCGCGAAGATCTTCGTTGGATCCAGCGTCTCGTGGCTGGTCAGCGAAGGAATCTCCCTGCACTGCCCGCTGCAAGGCTCAAACCGCCAACCGTGATACTTGCAGGTCACAGTCTCGCCGTCGAACCATCCGGCAGACAGCGGAATGCCGCGATGCGGACAAAGATCGCGCAGCGCAAACAGTGCACCTCCGGTCTTGCGGCCCAGCAGCAGAGGCACACCGAGCAGCATGGCCTTCGCGGTCTTGCCTGCGCGCAACTCTCCGGCCCGCAGCGCCGGATACCAGTCGCCGAAGATCAGCTCCGTCGAAGGCCCCGCTACAGCTGCAACTTGTACCAGATCACTCAACCCAGTCTCCTGTCCGTTTTGCCGCAATCAACCTGACGCTCCACGCTACTCATCATAGCCGGGCGCGAACTGTTCCCCGCTCGTTTGTATCCACGCTTGTTTGAATCCCGTTCGTCTGTGTCGTTGATAGCTCCGAACCCCTCACGTAGACTCGGCTGGTAGTCCTGCAATCTCATTCTCGATGCAAACCACACTCTCAGCCAACCGATCCGAGCCAACACGAAACCGTCTGATACTCATCGCGCTTTGGTTCGTCTTCTACTGCAGCTTCACCATGGTGTCGCCCCCGCTACTCGACGACGCTGACTCCGTCCACGCCGAGGTCGCTCGCGAGATGCTTCTGCGTCACAACTGGATCACGCTCTACGCCAATGGCATTCGCTACCTGGAAAAGGCTCCGCTGCTCTACTGGAGCATGGCCGCCAGCTTCAAGCTATTTGGCGTGCACACTGCCGCCGCGCGCCTGCCTCTCGCACTCGCCGTGCTGGCGCTCGCAATGGCGATGGAGGGCTTTGCGCGCCGCGCCTTTCACTCCGCTCGCGCAGGTCTGTACGCCGCGCTCATCCTGCTCTCCAGCTTCGGCGTCTTCATCTTCACTCGCATCACCATTCCAGACGTATTCGTCTGCCTCTGGCTCACACTCGCACTCTTCTGCTACTGGCTCACCGAGATCGAGCCAACCCAGCAGGCCACGCCAAACCGTCTGCTCTGCTGGGGATTTTCTGTCTGCTGCGCGCTCAACGTCCTCACCAAGGGCCTGATCGGAATCGTCTTCCCGATCCTCATCGTCCTTGCCCATCTGCTGCTGACCCGCCGCACCCTGCGTGGAACCTTCGCGCGCCTTCGCCAACTCGCTCCCCTCTCCAGCATCCTCGTCTTCCTCGCCATCGCCGTCCCGTGGCACATCCTCATCGGCCTGGCGAACCCCACGCAAGGGCATCCCGGCAATCTTGCCTTTGCGCACGGCCACTGGTCGGTTCCGCTGCCGACCGACGGCAACGTTCATGGCTGGTTCTGGTTCTACTTCGTCAACGAGCAGGTACTGCGCTATCTCAACCTTCGCGTGCCGCGCGACTACGACACGGTTCCGCTGGCGCTCTTCTGGGGTCTGCTGCTCGTCTGGCTGATGCCCTGGAGCGCCTTCCTGCTTCGTGCGCTGAGCAGGGTTCCTTTGCGTAAGGCGCTGCGGCCTCGCGTATCGATCCGAACATTGGACGCGACCGAGAGTACCCGGCTGCTTCTTGGTCTCTGGGCCACGATTCCGATGCTCTTCTTTAGCCTCTCGACGCGGCAGGAGTACTACGTTCTACCAGCGATGCCGGCGCTGATCCTGCTGATCGCCGCATGGCTGAACGACGAGGCTAAGGAGGCGGAGTCGTTCACCGTTCCGAATCCGCTGGTGCGCTCAGGGCAGCGGATCTCTGTCGTCCTGTTTGTGCTCGGCTCTATCGCCGCACTGATCGCGGGATTCTTCGTCGTGCACGCTCATCCACCTGCTCCGAACACCGACCTCGCCGCACTGCTGAAGCAGAATCCCAGCGAGTATGCGCTCTCCTTCGGCCACTTCCTGGACCTGAACGCGCAGGCCATGGGGGCGTTTCGCACGCCACTGCTGATCACTGCCTTTGCGCTCTTTGGCGGAACGTTTGCAAGCTGGCTCTGCCGCCGCGACTACAGGCCGCATCTCGGCAATCTTTGGCTCGCCGCTGCTACATTTGCCTTTCTGCTTGCGGCTCACATCGGGCTGCAGACCTTTTCGCCAGTGCTTAGCTCGCGCCAGCTTGCCGATGCGATTGCGCCAGAGCTAAAGCCCGACGACCTGATCGTGATCCACGGCGAGTACGAGAGCGCGAGTACGCTTGGCTTCTATCTGCGACGGAACGATCTGCATATTCTCGATGGACGCAGCTCCAACCTCTGGTACGGTTCGTTCTTTCCGGATGCGCCACCGATCTTTGAGGACGCGATCTCGATCAAGCTGAAGTGGAGTGAGCCGCGACGCATCTTTCTGTGGCAGGACTTGAGTGAACCGCTGCCCGAACTGTGGGGCAAGACTTTCTTCATCGCGCAGAGCGGGGGGAAAGAGATCGTCAGCAACCATCCAAATCCGTACTAGAACCTGTTGAAGTGATCATGTCCTGCCGGACAGGCCCACTGCGCGTGGGGCGGCCACTTCGTGGCGTGTATACCGGTCTTGCTGCTGCCATCTTCTGTGGTCCTCCCGTTGGTCGGAAGATGATGATCCCGACCAACGGGAGGGCAGATGCCGTCTATTTCACCTCGACCAGCTAAAAAGGCGTGCGAACGGCCGCTCCACGCGCAGTGGGCCCGTCCGGCAGGACATAAACTCTTGTCAACCCCCCAAACCCCTCAAACCCGTGCCAATCCAGCACATTCGCGTGGCCTACCAGTTACGCCCAACCCCTTATACTGGATACAGAGCATAGAGAAAGCCCAAAGCCAGTCGGCGCTTCTTCTCTTGCATCACCCACTAACCCATTTAGAAACTGATATTTACCCGTAACTCATGTGAAATGAATATTTTACAGAGTCGCAAAATCGCAAACCGATGAAAATAAGCGGCTTATCTACCCCTACCCCAGAGGGGGGAGGGGGTACCAGCAATACGTGAACAGCTTCGCTTGTATCAGACCGGGGTGATGCGGCCGTTGCGGAGGTGAAATAGCTCTCCGCGCCACAGGACCGTGTCGCCAGCGAAGCTCCAGGCCCAGAAGCCGAGACCAAAGAGGTCACGCAGCGGAAGAAGGTAGAGATCGCGGAGAACCTGCCCGTCCCGCAGGATGCCGACACCGACGGAGAGGGCGACCGCGACGCGAGCCAGCACAACGACGCTTAGGAGCGAGAAGCTCCAGAGGGAGAGGCCGCTGGCGATGCAGGTCATGATAGCCCACGGCAGAGCGTAGGTGATGCCGAGACCGAGGTAGCCGAGCTTGCGCGAGTCTCGCGTTGAGCGCGCCCAGCGGAGTTGATGGTCGCAGAAGCCACTGAAGGTGTACGCAGGAACAGTGGTTTCGACGACCTCGGAGCAGAGCTCGACGCGATAGCCGGCGTTGGCGATACGCTCGCCCATCTCGTAGTCGTCTGCGAGGTATTCGACCAGTGGCTCGAGGCCGCCCGCCTTTGCCAGCGCCGCTTTGGTGGTGGCGAGCGTGGAGCCGAGGCCGAAGCGGATGCCGCCTTCGAGCTTGCGCGCGGTGAGGACACCAGGAAAGAAGTCGGTGGAGATGCCGAGTGCCTCCAGGCGCGACCAGAGCGTGAGGCCGGGGCCGCTGTCCGCAGTGCGCCCGATGTAGGGAGCAGTGACCATGCCGACGTTCGCGTCGGCGAAGCAGGACATGACCTGCGTGAGGTAGTGGGTAGTGACGTAGATGTCGCTGTCGTTGATCAGGACGTGCTCGTACTGGGCCTCGCGAAGCATCTGAACGAGGTTGCTGACCTTGCCTGAGGTGCCGAGTCGCTGGCGGCACTCGACCAGACGGATAGCGCAGGCAGGAAATTCGGCACGGAGGCGTTCGATCTCTGCTGTCGCGGCGTCGTCCAGGCTGCTGACGCCAAAGACGATCTCGAATTTGCCGGCGTACTGCTGGCGGCAGTGGCTGGCCAGACCGGCGTACATGCGCTGGTCGATGCCTTTTACCGGTTTGAGGATGGTGACGTCGGGTGCGTGATCAACGTTGAGACTACGGCGCTGCCAATGATGCGCGAAGTCTCGCGCGCCCCAGAGTGCCAGAAGCAGGTAGGCGAGGCCGGCGAGCGTGAGCAGGGTTGTGATCGCCTCAATCGCTGTGGCCATCCTGATAGTTTACCGAAGAAGCTGTTTTATAAAGACCTGTCCGGCAGGACATGATCTTTGAACGAAGACTTACTCGTAGCGCAGGGCGTCGATGGGGTTGAGGTTCGCGGCCTTCCAGGCTGGGTAGATGCCGAAGAGCAGGCCGATGGCGCAGGAGCTGCCGAAGGCCACAGCGATCCACATCGGTGACAGCAGCGAGGGTAAGAGGAAGTGCAGGCCAAGAGCGATCACGCTGCCGGTGACCACACCAATGATGCCGCCCACAGCACAGAGCGTGATGGCCTCCAAAGTGAACTGGGCGAGGATGGTCTGCTTGGTTGCCCCGATCGCCTTGCGGACGCCAATCTCGCGCGTGCGTTCGGTAACGCTGACGAGCATGATGTTCATGACACCGACGCCGCCGACCAGCAGCGCCACGCTGGAGAGTGCGAAGAGAAGAAGGAAGAGGCCTCCCGTGATCTGAGTCCAGAGCCGGGTGAGCGAATCAGTGCCGAAGATGGCGAAGTTGTCTTGCGCGGCGTTGGCTACTTTTCTGCGGCGGCGCAGCAGCTCTGTCAGCTCATCCTCTACCAGAGGACGGTTTTTAGGATCGTCGTATTTCAGGGTGATCCAGTAGTCGAGCTGCTCGGGATGCATCTGGTGGAAGGTGGTGATGGGAAAGATTGCCTTGTTGTCTTGGGGGTTCTTTCCTCCACCGAAGGGCTGCTTCTGCGGCGCCATCACGCCGATCACGGTAAAGACCATTCCAGTTACCTGAACCTCTTTGCCGAGGGCGCTCTGGCCTGGGAACAACTGGTCCGCCGTGTCGCTGCCCAGGACGGTCACGCGGGCGAAGTTGGTCTGGTCCGTGTCCTCGAAGAAGCGTCCCTCGCGCATGTCTAGATCATTCACGTCCTTCACTGCCGGGGTGTCGCCCTCGAGGATGGTGTTTTGCATCTTTTTGCCGCCAGCTTTGATTGCGGTGGTGCCGCCACGTCCCGGGGCTGTGTTGTCGGTGTACTGCAGCCCCGGCGCCACTGCCACTACGTGCGGCAAGGCCTTCATAGCCATTGCATCTTCGTAGGTCATCTGCTTGCGGGTGAGCATCTCGGTGGTGGGGCGCTGGCCGAAGACGGGAAACCGGAAGACGAACAGGACGTTCGAACCGAGCGATTCGACGAAGCTGGCGACGTTGTTGTTCAGACCGTTGACGACGGACGAGATGACGATAACAGTCATGACGCCGATGACAATGCCGAGGATGGTGAGGCCGCTGCGCAGCTTGTTGGTGCGCAGGGTGTCGAGGGCCATCTTGATCGTCTCTTTTGTGTCGCCTAGTCGCATAAAGCAGCCTTCCTGAATTGTGTTCGCAGGGAGTTTCTCAGTCTGCGCGTAACGCTACGATGGGATCGAGCTGCGCCGCCTTGCGTGCTGGATAGACGCCGAAGAAGATTCCTGTGGAGGTCGCCATGAGGAGACCGACGAATACGCTCCATAGGGCGATGGTGGAGGGAAATCCGATGAGCACGGTCACTACTTGAGCCACGACGATGCCGCCGACGACGCCGAAGGCTCCGCCGACCAGAGCCATGGTTCCGGACTCGATGAGGAACTGCATGAGGATGTCGCGGGGTCGTGCGCCGAGGGCTTTGCGGATGCCGATCTCGCGGGTGCGCTCGGTAACGCTGACCAACATGATGTTCATGATGACGATGCCGCCGACGACCAGTGAGATAAGCGCGATGGCGCCAGCCACGGCTCCGAAGGATTTTGTGATGGTGCTGAAGAAGCCGACGAGTGTGTTGTTGACATCAAGCTCGAAGTCGTCCGGGGATCCCGGGGTGTCGTGGCGCCGTGATCGCACCAGGACTCGAACCTCATCGGCGGCGTTCTCGAGTACCTCGCCTGCTGCGCCCGCTTTGATGTAGATGGTGAGGGTCTTCTCTGTGCCGTAGCTTTTTTGATACGCGGTCAGGGGTACGGCGACCCAGTTGTCCTGGCTCGCCCCGAAGGTGCTCCCCTGCTTCTCGCTGATGCCGATGACAGTGTAGGGCGTGCCGTCGACGCGGAGGTCCTGTCCGATGGGATCGACGCCGGCGAAGAGGTGGTCCTGAATGTCGGTGCCGATGATGGCGACGTGCGAGGCGTGCTCTTCGTCGGTTTCGGTGAAGCCGCGACCCTGCACGATGTTGAGGTTTTGCAGCGCAGGCATCTGTGCGGTGTAGCCGCGGATGCTGCTGTCAGTGACGGACTCGGTGCCACGAACGATCTTTCCGGTGGTGGCCTGTTGGGCGCCGATGCCGAGGCAGCGACGGCAGTTCTCTTTGACGTAGAGATAGTCGGGGAAGAGAATGTCCTTGCGCTTCTGGAAGCGCTCGTAGTCGTCGGAGCTGGTGATGATCTGCGGCATTTTGGAGACGGTGAAGACGTCGGCGCCATAGCTGGAGAATTTAGTAGTGACGTAGGTGTTTGCGCCGTTGACCAGCGTGACGACAGCGATGACGCTGGCTACGCCGATGACGACGCCCAGCAGTGTCAGGATCGAACGCAGCTTGTTGGCCCAGAGGGATTGCAGCGCGATCTTTACGGCCTCTTTGAATTCCATTGCGTAACCTTCACTCGGTACGGTTGAGAGTATCAGTCGGGCGGTATTGGGTGCGAGGTTAACCTTGCTGTTGGTACGCGACTGGATAGGGGTTTGTTCCGGCGTTGCGATACACTAAGGGTGCAGGCGGCTGGATGATCGCTGCCGCTCGGGCCGCAAGGTGTTGAGCGGGGGAGGAAAGTCCGAACTCCGCAGGGCAGTGTGCCGGATAACGTCCGGGACGGTCGCTTGAAGGCGGCTGGACGGCAAGTGCAACAGAGAATGAACCGCCTTAAGTTGGTGATTTACTTCGGTGAATCCGCAAGCGGCTTGAGGTAAGGGTGAAAAGGTGCGGTAAGAGCGCACCGCGTGGGCAGTAATGTCCACGGCAGGGTAAACCCCACACGGAGCAAGACCAAATAGGCAGGGATCTTGCCGCTTCTCTTCAGGCGGCAGGAGCGTATCGGCCCGATGCGCCCAGGCGGAGAGACTCGAAAGAGGGCCGAAACTTGCGGGTAGGTTGCTAAAGCGCCGCAGTAATGCGTCGCGTAGAGGAATGATCGTCTAAAACAGAATTCGGCTTACGGGCCGTCTGCAAACCTATGGCCTCGAACCCGCTCAAACGGTTTCGAGGCCGTCTGATTTTGGATATTTTGGGATATTTTTTTAGCTGTGGTGGAGTGGGGTTTTTGCTGGGGGTTTTGCAAAGTTGGGTGTGCAAACGTGGTGTTTTTGCATGGTAAACGTGGTGCAGTTGTGGACAAATGTGTGGCTGGATGTGGTGGCAGATTTCGGATAACAAATGCGCCAGGTTTTAGAGATTTATTTTTAGCGGATGGTGAGCATGGCGGCGCGGAAGAGGGTTTCGAAGTCGTGGGCGACGGCGGGATCTTTTGCGATGGCGGTTTCGATGGCCTTCTGAGCGATGGGGCGGGGGTAGCCGAGGTTGACGAGTGCGGAGAGGGCGTCGTCGCCGGCGGGGCCGTGGTGTGCTCCTCCAGCGGCTGTGGGAATGGAGACGGCGAGGTCGTCAAGTTTGTCTTTGAGTTCGAGGACTACGCGCTCGGAGGTTTTTTTGCCGATGCCGGGGATGCGGGTGAGGGTGGCGTGGTCGCCGGAGCGGATGGCGGTGATGAGGCGGCTGGCGTCGATGCCGCTGAGGACCGTGATGGCCAGCTTGGGCCCGATGCCACTGATGGTGAGGAGCTTCTCGAAGAGACGTCTTTCCTGAGTCTCGGAGAAGCCGAAGAGGGCGATCTGGTCTTCGCGGACGTGGGTGTGGATGTGCAGGGTGGCCTCTGCGCCCTGGGCGGGGAGAGCAGAGAAGGTGGCGACGCTGATAGTGACGTCGTAGCCCACACCGGCGCATTCGAGGATGGCCTGGTTGGGGGTTTTCGAGAGGAGGCGTCCGCGGAGGTGAGCGATCATGCTTGTGGTGATTGTAGCCTGCGGGATCGTAAGGCATAGCTTGCTGCTGACGCTCGCAGATTTTTCAAGTGGCTGAAGCCTTGTTCACGCTCTCATTC
>Ga0302324_100006173_pt1 | contig 25923 bp, 20 predicted proteins | sample Palsa_T0_1_FD_201949 | JGI IMG/M metagenome (GOLD analysis project Ga0302324, IMG submission 201949) | Peat permafrost microbial communities from Stordalen Mire near Abisko, Sweden - Palsa_T0_1 | ecosystem: Environmental > Terrestrial > Soil > Palsa > Peat permafrost | place: Sweden: Abisko... | reverse complement strand
TCACGGCGAACGAAAACCTCTTCCGTGCGGAAGCGGAACTCAGCCGGGATGCGGACGGCCTGACTGCGGCCAGTCATAAAGACCCGCGCTTTTGAGGACTGAACCATGCGAGCCTCCCGTTGATACATATCATGCTATATGCCAGCGTGAATGTCAACCGGAGAAAGTCCAACATAGGCTTTTCAGTTACAAAGCTGGCCGTACCGGCTTCTTCTGGTGCGGATCGAGCTCGGCGTCGGCGGCATGGATGTCCGACTGGCGGTCCATCCACTCATCGAGCCGCGAGCGCTTGAAGCGCCAGCGATTGCCAAGCTTGAACGCCGGCACGAAGCCTTCCGAAGCGTATTTGTAGAGGGTATCCGGAGAAATACCAAGGTAGTCCGAGGCTTGGCGAATATCCATGACCTCACGAATTTCAGGAACGAGCAGATTGGAGCGGGCAGCGGCGTTGCGCATAATTCCCCTCCCTTAAAGGCGAATTGCCCAAGGGTGAAATTCCGGCAGGCAGACCGGTACTCCTGTATATAACGCGGTTTCACCTGTCGCTTCAAGGTTTTTCAGGAAGTTATGGTAAATTTACGGGCTTTCAGGTCACATGAGAGTTGACCCCGGCCTCTGTCAGTGCCAGCCGAACCCATCCAGTTGGGCCGCCCAAACCAATCGAGCGCAAGGCCTTGTGCCGTTGAGCCGGAAGATGCCCGATCAAAACTGGAGTAAAATCCACCCTGTGGAAAACTCGGCGGACCGCGACCGGGTCCGGGAGGAGCAATCTGCCGTCCTCCCGGACGGGATCCCTAGCTAGTTTGCGAAATTTTGATCGTCGCGCCGATGCAGGGTCGGCCGATCGTCACCGTCTCCATTGGTGCCGCTGGCCTGGGTGTTGCCGTTGTCATCTGGAGCGTTGCTGGCCCGGCGGAGCGACGGCTTTTTGCCATCCTTGTTATCGATTAGGCGGCGCTTGTTTTCAATGCGTGCCAGGCGAGCCTTCACGTCATCGAACTCGGACGTCGTGACCGTGTACTCGTCCTTGGCGGGTAGAATGCGCGCAATCTCCTCTTGCGAATGCAGAATGCGATCAGGTGTCTGCGGATGGTCGGAGAATGCCTTGGCCACCAGTCCAGGCTTGCGCTTTTCGAGCGCCTGAATCTTCTCAAAGAAGCTGATGAAGGCCTGCGGATCATATCCAGCGCGATACATGTACTGCACGCCGAGATAGTCCGCCTGGGCCTCGAAATCGCGCGAGAACTGAAGGAAGGTGATCGGCACGGCGAGCGACGCCGCCTCGTAGATTCCGTAGCCGGTCCATCCGCCTATAAAGATGAGCGGAATAGTGCCGAGTTGCGCATAGTTCATGCGGGTCATTTCCCGCGCTGCGTGGTGGGCGCAAACATGGGCCGTTTCGTGGGCCATTACGCCCGCGAGCTCGGCTTCTTCGTCCGCATTCAAGATCAACCCCGAATTGACATAGAAGAATCCGCCCGGCAACGCCATGGCGTTAATTTCGTCCGAATCGATGACCTTGATCGTGAACGGGACCTTGCAGTCGGAATTCTTGACGATGTTCTGGCCGATGCGGTTCACGTACTCCGTCACTGTGGGATCGGTAATGAACCGTGTGCTCTTCTCAATCTGGTCGGCATAGGACTTTCCCATCTTGATTTCGGTATCGGTTGAGTACCAGTTGCCCAGGCCCCGCGCGCCGATGTCGCGGTTGCCGACGGCGTTGACGTCCTCGATACTGCCGGGCTTGACCTTGACCGCCTGGCTGCCCGGCTCAACTACTTTCTCCGGGTCCACGTCCTTCGCAGCCACATCTCCGGTCACCGGAGCCGTGCCTGGCGCTGGGTCATTCTTCGAATTCTTGTCCTTCTTTGAGTCTTTCGTGGAGGGCGGAGCTGGAGGTGTATCCCCGGCCACCGGAGCAGTTCCGGGAGCGGGTTGTGCTGCGGGAGCATTGGCCGGCGCCGGAGTGGTTGAAGCCGGAGTGGACTGAGCAGGCTGGTTCGCCGGCGTGCTCGGCTGAGCCGAGGTCGAGCCGGATGGAGCGTTCGCCGTGCCGGTTTGGGGTGTGGATTGCGCGCACAGTGTGGTGGTGACGGCTAATGCCAGTCCAGCCAGCACGCCTGCCTTGAGCCCGTTTAAAGGTGCTCTCATGTTGAATCCTCCGGCCCGGACAAGTCGCGTGAGGGATTTTTCGCTTCGCTCGACCTGTTAGACGTTAGTATCCGCCCATATGGCAGCCGGAAGGAAGAGGAAATCGAGCGAAGTTGTGAATGGGATCAAAACTGGGCAGGGCGGACTGCCTCAATTCAGAACCCGCCGCAGAGCGAATCCCTCGTTTGGACCTGCCACCGCGTTGAATTAGAGTGAAGATCACGCTGAGAAACGGGGAGGTTTCGTGCGCAGGGCATTCCTTTTGGCGGTCCCGCTTCTGGCGGGCTGGGCGATGCATGGCTTTGCGCAGCAGACCCATCCGTCGGGGGGGACCACGGCAGGTGTGCTGGGCAAAGTCTTATCGCCACATGGCCATTCCCGGCCTGTTCCTGCCAACGCGCCGCATATCCCAAGCGTTGCCGAGGATGCGACAAGCCTCGGTTCGCCGCTTGTCCTCGAGAAGAACTGGCGCGTGGGAGTGACGGCCGACCCGGCTGCGGCAACGCCCGAATTCGATGACTCGACCTGGGATGTGCGTGATGCGAAGAGCGCCATCGCCGACGTGGAGGACGAGGACCACCGTGTGGGCAATGCCGGCAGCGAAGCGATGGATGGCTCCGAGAATCTACCGGGCGGTCACAAAAAGCCGTTCGCCTGGTTCCGCATCCATCTTAAGCTTGCGCCCAATCACCGTCCGGTTTGTCTGTTGATCGAGCTTCCCATTACGCAGAACACAAATATGACCCTCGGCGCGTCGGAGCCCGGGCTCGATGTCTACGCAAACGGTCGCAAAATTCTGCCTGAGGGACCTCACGGCGACGCGACATTCAGGTACGAGGAAATCTCCCGAATCTATCATCTGGGTCTCGATCCCAACGCGACCGACCTCACACTGGCGATTCGGACCCTTTACATTCCGTTTGGCTATTACTCGTATACCTCGTTCTTCTCGAGACGCACGTTTCGGATTGGCAACCCTGAAGACCTGCAACGCGGGTGGGACCTGTGGTTCATGCACAGTCTCTTCGAGCGCTTGCCGCGGCTGGTCAATGCGATCCTGCTTACTGTGCTGTCGCTCTTTCTACTGGCCTTGTATTTCACGCAACGAGGCCATACGGAATACCTCTGGCTGGCTCTGCACGAGATCCTGCAGGCCCCCATCGGCTTCATTGATCTGGCAGGCAGCCTGGCGCGGATTGACCAGATCTGGTACGCAGCCCTGGTTTTGCAGTTGGTGGCGATTTCAGCTTATCTCTACTTCGAGTTCGTGGTCGCGTTCCTGTCGCTGGGCAAACGATGGCCGATCACCGCGCTTCGCTGGACTGCGCCGATACTCGCCGGCGTGGGTCCAACCCTGTTTTTACTGGGCGGCCATGGTTGGCTGGTTGTTGCGACTCTGGTTTTTGTCGGTCTGGGCACCGCGCTGTGGATGATCGGTTGGTCGCTGTTCATCTTTGTCACCTTGATTGCGGCGACCATTCGTCGCAATTTTGAGGCCGGTCTGCTCCTCATTCCCCTCGTGCTGACGATTATCGGGATCGCTGAGCCGATCATGACCAGTCTCTTGAGCGACTCATCGGGTCACCCCTATCGCTCGCCGCTCACGATTCAGGCGGGCCCGGTTCCGATTCACTTTGCCGCGATCGCCGACTTCACAGGACTGCTGGCCATCGTGCTCATCATCTTTGTCCGGTTCCTGCGCATCCAGCATGACCGCGAACATGCCCAGAGCGAGCTCGCCGCCGCACGCAGCGTGCAGGAGTTGATGATTCCCCGCGAGAAGCTGGACACGCCAGGCTACGAGGTGGACTCCGTCTATAACCCTGCGAACGAAGTGGGAGGCGACTTCTTCCACGTACAGCCCTTGAGCGACGGCAGTCTTCTTGTAGTAATCGGCGACGTCGCCGGCCACGGCCTGAAAGCTGCGATGAATGTATCGATGCTAATGGGCGCTCTGCGGCGCATCCCCGAAAGGAGTCCGGCGAAGATTCTCGAATCGCTGAATCGAGTGCTGACCGGCAGCGAGAGCCTGACTACATGCCAGGCGATCTTGTTCGGCGCAAATGGCGAACTGGTGATATCAAGCGCGGGCCACCTGTTTCCCTACTTGAACAGCCAGGAAATCGTGCTGCCCGGAGGGCTTCCGTTGGGTGCGGTACCTGAAGTCAGTTACGACGAGGTGCGATTGTATTTACATCCAGGAGATCGGCTGCTTCTGCTCTCGGACGGCGTTGTTGAGGCTCGCAGGCCCACGGGAGAACTCTTCGGTTTCGATCGCGTGCACAACTTGAGCAACCAAACGGCGTTCTACATTGCCGATGCGGCTAAGGAGTTTGGGCAGGAAGACGACATCACCGTGCTTACAGTTCGTAGGCTTGCTCAAGCCGTGGCGGCGTAATTACCTTCGAAGGATGGGTTTGGTTGGCACAAATTTGGCGAACAAACAAAGAATTCGGAGCTTTTGAGGGAAAGAATAACTTTGGCAGGCTGCTCGATCTAGCCGAAGCCGGTGAAGAGGTTTTGATCACGAGGCACGGGAAGCCTGTTGCGCGGTTGGTGCCCAACCCCGGCGTTACAGCGGAACAGAGAGAGGCCGCGCGGGCCGCGATGCGCCGCATACGAGAGCGTGCCGCCGGAACCAAAACCGGCCCCTTCAACTGGGAAGAATGGAAAGCCTACCGGGATGAGGGTCGGAAATGAGTTTTGTTCTGGGCGCCTCGGCGACTCTGGCATGGCTCTACCCGGAAGAAATAACAGACGCAATCACCGAAGTCTTCGGCCAGATGGCCGACGATTGCGCATGGGTTCCTGGTTTGTGGCGAATTGAGGTTGCCAATAGTCTTTCCCTGAGTCTGCGCAGGGGAAGAATTTCGCGATTGCGCCGCGACGAGTCGCTCGCGGATTTGAGAACGCTTCCCATCTTCTGTGATCAGGAAACGTATGATCGGGCGTGGGGTCCAAGTGTGGAGTTGGCCGACCGGCATCACCTGACCGTATACGACGCGACTTATCTGGAGCTTGCGGTGCGGCGCTCGCTGCCACTTGCGACGCTTGACAAAGATTTGCGCGGGGCAGCGGAGCGGGAACGCGTTGAACTGCTGGGAATGTGACAAGGGTACATTCGCAGCGTCCCCATCAAGGAAATCGAAAATGCCTTCTGACATAAGAGTTGAATACCCGCGTCCAACAGAGAAGGAACAGCACGAATTTGCCTTATTCCTGCTCTTTGGGCCTCGTGCTACAAACGCGCCGCGCATGGCGTGCGTTGCGAACGCATATCTCGATTTATGTCGAACCCTGCATGGGGTTGCAAAATTAGCTAACTTGGTCGAATTACGAGAAAGCGCACATCATCGCGTGGATTCGCTACTTGGCTCCCTTGCCAATTCGAGCAATATATCTAAACAAGATGACTTTGATTCTTGGCATAGCGATGCTTGCGCCGACCTCAAGCAACACTACTCTTCCAATAACTTTACGAAGTTCACGATTGGACAAGGGGCAGAAGTGGATCAACATGGCGCTCAAGTATGTTTATGTTTTCGGCGAGGAGCGCATTCCAGGCTTTAGGCACCTTTATCGATTTGGCCACATTCCTATCGACAATGTCATGCTCGAAAAGCTTGGTAAGTGGCACGCGCCGAAACTTTCCAAAAACTGGAGCCGGGCCGACGATTACGACGAGTATTTCCGTCTTCAGAAGTGGGTAAGAGATAAATTCCCGGGCTCCCCTCCGCTTGCAGTCGAATTCGCGCTATATCAGGAGCCTGGTTGAAAACGTAGGCGCAATTGTGCTTTTCAGAATGGCTTCCCCTTAAAGAGAAAGAAAAGCTCGATAAGCAAAATCAACACCACAGTCACCTCCAGAAAGAAAGCGCGGCTCTGGTTGAATTGCTCCACCATGTCGTGATACAGGTCTTCGGCTGTCTTCAGCTTCTGCGCCACCAAGTCCTTATAGTCCGGCACTCCGACCTTGGCTGCGGCCAGCTTGTAGAATCGCGCGGCGAACATATCGCTGAGAAACTTGATGGCGTTGTCCGCGCGCTCGGTCAACTCTGCCACGTCCAGCAGCACCGTGTGTAGGCTAGTCGCGGAGCGCGCAAGTCCCCACCGCGCAAGGAATCCCCTCTTCTGGCCGAGGCGATCGTAAACGCTATCCAGGATGCCCGTCAACAACTCGTCATAATGGCGAAACTCCAGCAATTGGGAATTCGCATATTCCAGCAGCTGAATCGATGTCTCAGCGCCGGCGGTGCTGTCGTAGAGGAATGCCGCGTTCCATCCAATCACCGCCACGTCGCCCGCGTAGTAGCTGATCTGTGACTGCAGCACTTCCCGCGTTTCCCCATCCGATAACAGGAGCCGGTCGCCTCGGACGACTTGCGCAATCCGCAGTCCATGATCGCGAGTAAGCTCTCCGGCTGTGGGTGTGCCCTCCGCTTCGCGGACATGAAAGATGAAATAGTCCTCGCTCAGCCATCGCTCGTAGGGCTTGATCATTGCGCTTGTGACGTTTTCCAGTTTCTGCCGTACGATCGGTTCCACCCGCGAGGCAAAATCGATGTCCCAGACCCACCGACTCGCCAGGTTCACAAGGCTCTCCCAATCACCGGAAAACGGCAGTTGGTAAATCACACTGGCCACGCCGTAGTCGTAGTATTTGACTTCGCCTTCCAGGCGCTCTCCGCTTTCGAGCAGAATGGGTTCGAGCGGCCCAATAACAGGCGGCCTCTGATACCGGACATAGGCTGGCGCTGCATGCTTCATGCTGGGCTGCGGCTGGGTGCGCGCATTGACCGAATGTTGCAACTGGTCGAGACGCAGCTCTTCACAGACGTCAAACTGGATGAGAACCAGCACGGAGCCGCTTACGAATGGCGAGGTCTTAGTCATCGTACTCAGGCATGGTACTTGATCTCTGGCCTGGCGAAGCTGTGACCCAACATCTTTCATCTGCTATAAATACAACAAAATCAAGCAGAAACCGCATCGTAGCAAACATGAGCCGAACGTTGCTGCCAGGAAAGCCCTATCCTCTGGGCGCTACCGCTCTCAAAAAAGGGACAAACTTTGCAATCTTTTCCGAAGCTGCGACCCACGTCGAGGTGTGTCTCTTCGATGCCGATGGCAACCAAACCGACTGCGTTCATCTTCGCGAACGCACCGCCTTCGTATGGCACGGATTCATTCGCGACATCAAGCCGGGCCAGCTTTACGGCTACCGGGTGGACGGACCATGGGACCCGGAAAAAGGTCACCGCTTCAACTTCCACAAACTGCTAGTCGATCCGTACGCGAAAGCGATTTCCGGTAAGGTCGACTGGAAAGCTCCAATCTTTCCCTATGATCTCGCATCCGGTAATCCCCTGAAAATGGACAAGCAGGACAGCGCGGCGGGGGTTCCAAAGTCCGTCGTGATCGGAGGTAAATTTGAATGGGAGGACGATTGTCCCCCCGACACACCTCTCCCCGATTCGATCATTTATGAAGTGCATGTCAAGGGCTTCAGCATGCGCAATCCCGCGGTGCCCGAGAATCTGCGTGGGACGTACGCAGGTCTTGCGCATCCGTCGAGTATCGAGTACTTCAAGAATCTTGGCATCACGGCAGTCGAGTTGCTGCCGATCCATCATTTCATTGATGAAGGGCACCTCGTCGAGAAAGGTCTCAGCGATTATTGGGGCTACAACACGCTCGGCTATTTCGCGCCGATGTCCCGCTATTGCGCGTGCGGAGATCGGGGCGGACAGGTCGGAGAATTCAAGCAGATGGTCAAAGCCCTTCACGCGGCGGGCATCGAGGTCATTCTCGACGTGGTATACAACCACACGTGCGAAGGCAATCATCTGGGACCGGTTCTGAGTTGGAAGGGAGTCTGCAACACAACCTACTATCGGCTCGTCGAGGACCAACCGGAGTTCTACATGGACTACACGGGCACGGGCAACACCCTCAACGTGCGCAATCCGCCAGTCCTCAAAATGATCATGGATTCGCTGCGTTATTGGGTGACCGAGATGCATGTGGACGGCTTTCGCTTCGACCTCGCAGCCACGCTGGCTCGCGAACTCCACGACGTCAGCAAGCTTTCTTCGTTCTTTGACACCATTCACCAAGATCCAACGCTGGCCGAGGTGAAGTTGATCGCAGAGCCCTGGGATGTAGGCGATGGCGGCTACCAGGTTGGCCAGTTCCCTGTTCTCTGGGCCGAGTGGAATGGAAAATATCGTGACACGGTGCGGCGCTTCTGGAAAGGCGATGGGGGACAGCTCTCCGACTTTGCCTACCGGCTCACCGGCTCCAGCGATTTGTATCAATACGACGGACGCAAGCCGTACGCGAGTATCAATTTTGTGACGGCACACGACGGCTTCACACTTTGCGATCTTGTCAGCTACAACCAGAAACACAACGAAGCCAACCAGGACGGCAACACGGATGGTTCCGACAACAACGACTCATGGAACATGGGCGCCGAAGGCCCCACCGACGATCCAGCGATTAACAAACTGCGCGAACGCCAGATGCGTAACTTCCTCGCGACCCTGATGCTTTCGCAGGGCGTACCCATGCTGACCGGAGGCGATGAGGTGGCGCGCTCGCAGAGGGGTAACAATAACTGCTATTGCCAGGACAACGAACTGACCTGGTTCGATTGGAATCTCGACGAGTCACGCACCCGTCTTCGCGAATTCGCATGCAAGCTGATTCGGCTACGCCTCGCCCATCCGAACCTGCACCGGCGCAAATTCTTTCAGGACCGCGAGATTCGAAAGAAGGGCGATGGCTCCCTCGTCCGCGTGGTCAAAGATGTCGCCTGGTTCAATCCCGACGGCAACGAGGTCTCCGATGAAGCGTGGAGCGCCGAATGGAGCCGTGCGATTGCTCTGCTGCTGAACGGGCAAACGCTGCAGGTCTCGAACGACGACGGCGAGTGGATCATCGACGACAGCTTCCTCCTCCTGGTCAATGCCGCGCACGAAGGGGTGGAATTCACCCTGCCGCCGTCTCCGTGCGGGAACCCGTGGACTCAAGTTATCGACACCGAGAACATCGAGGATCCCTTCGTGCAACCGACTGTGGGCGAGAAGGTAATCCTCGGCGGCCGATCGCTAAAGCTTCTGAGCGATGGGCCGCAGAAGGCTGCGCCGGCAGAGCATCCTGAAAATTAACGCCGGTCCGCCATCATCTCGCAAATACATCAAAAGCCCCATCCTTTTGTGGATGGGGCTTTGCTTTTGCCGGCCAGGGAGGCAGAGTTGGCCCCACCGCAGGTGGTCAGTCGTAGTATTCGAGGCCCAGGTGGGTGATGAGGTCCGCGCCCATGATGTGACGCAGCGTGTTCTTCAGCTTCATGGACTGAATGAACAAGTCGTGCTCGGGATAGAGCCCTTCGCGGGTCTGCGGCGACTTGAGATAGAAACTCAGCCACTCCTGAATGCCAATTGACCGCAACTCTGGGGTGCGCTTGGCGAGATCGAGAAAGAGCACGAGGTCGAGTGCGATCGGCGCGGCCAGAATCGAATCGCGGCAAAGGAAATCCACCTTGATCTGCATCGGGTAGCCGAGCCACCCGAAGATATCGATGTTGTCCCAACCCTCTTTGTTGTCACCGCGCGGCGGATAGTAGTTGATCCGGACCTTATGGAAGATGTTCTTGTAAAGGTCCGGATAAAGCTCGGGCTGAAAGATGTATTCGAGCGATCCGAGCTTCGATTCTTCCTTGGTCTTGAACGACTCGGGATCGTCCAGCACTTCCCCATCGCGATTGCCCAGGATGTTGGTCGAGTACCAGCCGGACACACCCAGCAGACGCGCTTTGAAAGCCGGCGCAAGCACGGTCTTCATAAAAGTCTGGCCAGTTTTAAAATCCTTCCCGCATATCGGTGCTGAGTTTTTCTTCGAGAGCTCGATCAGAGCTGGAATATCGACCGTAAGGTTCGGTGCGCCATTTGCGAATGGCACGCCTTCACTGAGTGCAGCGTAAGCGTAAATTTGCGAAGGCGCGATGCCGATGTCGTCCGTTTCGAGGCCTTTCTCGAAGGCCTCAATGGATTGGTGCACCGCAGTCGGCTCAAGAAATATCTCCGTGGATCCGCACCAGATCATCACCACGCGGTCGACGGTGTTCTTGAACGCCTGAATGTCGGCACGCACCTGTTCGGCGAGATCGTGCTTGTTTTTGCCCTTCTTGACGTGCGTACCGTGCAGGCGCTTGACATAATACTGGTCGAAGACCGCAGGCAGCGGCTTGATGGTTTCGAGAAAAGGCTTCAACTGCTCGACCAGGTCCTTATCCAGCACTTTGGCGTGCGCCGCTGATTCGTAGACGTTGTCCTCGAAGATGTCCCAGCCCGTAAAGACCAGGTCGTTCAACTGTGCGATCGGCACATACTCACGAATCAGCGGCGAGTTGTTGTCCGTGCGCTTGCCCAGGCGAATCGTGCCCATCTGCGTAAGTGAACCGATCGGCTTCGCAATTCCGCGCCGAACCGCCTCTACGCCCGCAATAAACGTGGTGGCAACGGCGCCCAGGCCAACCACCATGACGCCAAGTTTCCCAGTAGCCGGTTCGATCTTGCTTGCGGCGGTCGTCGTGCCGCCTTGTTGCTCATTCCCCATTGTTCGTCCTAACCTTCCTTCTGTTTGCTGCGGACCTTGAATGAGTCCGAAACTTGCATTTCCTGAGACGAATCAGTGTACGCCCGCGCGACGGCGTCAATCCTCTTGCGGGCCGAGCGCGGAGCCTGCCTGCCACCCACGCTTGACGTGAGACCAGACAAACCATAGGATCGCCGCCAACAATGCGATTTCAACCGCAAGATGAAAGCGATGAAAAGCCTGCTCGAACCGCGGGTCGGTGTGCCACCGTTCGCCGAGCTTCATGCCGGCGAAGGTGAGCGCGAAGCACCATGGCCACGACCCGACAAACGTGTACAAGTGAAAGCGGAGCTGCGGCATCTTCGCGATGCCTGCAGGAAGCGCGATGAATGTGCGCACCACCGGCAGCAGACGCCCAAGCAGCACAGTGATGGACCCGTATCTCTGGAAGAAATCGGTCATCCGGTCGAGGTCGTGATGGCTCATCAGGACCCAGCGGCCGTAGCGTTCAACCAGAGGCCGTCCGCCCTTCGCGCCGATCCAGTAGGCAATTACCGAGCCAAGGTTGCAGCCGATAGCGCCAGCCGTGGCGGCCCAGACGAGGTTGAAGCGCCCGAGATACACGAGGTACCCGGCGAAAGGCATGATGATTTCCGATGGCAGCGGAATGCAGGCCGATTCGATGCCCATCAGCGCAGCAATGCCGGCATAACCGCCCATGTCGATGACGTGCGTGATGAACTGCACAAGTGCTGCAAGTATTCGTTCGCTCATGGGCAGATTCAAGTATATAGGCCTGTGGCAGGCGGTTCCGGTGTCGCTTCACGTCCAATCTGGCGGTCTTCTGGGGATCAAGGGAGCAAAGCTCCCTTTGCTAGCATGAAGGGTGTTCGAGAAACGCAAGAGGTGGCAAAGTTGTCTGATATTCCCCCGGTTCCGTCCTTCCCTCCGGTTCCGTTGACGCTTGAAGGGTCTGCCGTTCTGCACCAGTTCTTTCGCTTCGACTGGGCCAAGTGGAAATCCTGCGCGAACGGCGAGTCCTCCGCGGACAGCGAACGCGCCCGCGTTGCGGGCGACGCGATGGAGACGCTGAAGAGGCTGGAGCGAGACGCAAACGGCAAGGTACAGTCAGCGCTCTTTTCGCAGCTTGGCCACAAGGGCGATTTGATGCTGATTCACTTTCGCGATTCGCTGGAAGCGTTGAATCAGGTTGAGCTGGACCTTGCGCAGACCGAGTTCTTCGACTTCCTCGAACAGCGCCATTCCTACGTCTCCGTCGTCGAGCTCGGACTCTACGAATCGAGCCGAAAGACGTATGAAGCTGCTTCAGAGAAAGGTTTTGCTGCACATACGCCAGAGTGGAATGCGGAGATTGCCGCATCGCTCGAACGCGGGAGTGAAGCGATGAAGACACGTCTGTTCCCTTCCGTGCCGGAAGCGAAGTATTTGTGCTTTTATCCCATGGATCGAAAGCGCGGGGAGCAGGTGAACTGGTACACCGTACCTTTTGCCGAACGCCAGAGGATGATGCACTTGCACGGTCTCATTGGCCGCCGCTACGGCGACGTGGTGAAACAGATCATCTCTGGATCGATCGGGATGGATGATTGGGAATGGGGTGTCGATCTCTTCGCCGATGATCCCGTTGTCTTCAAGAAGCTGATCTACGAGATGCGCTTCGACGAAGTGAGTGCTGTGTATGCACTCTTCGGACAGTTTTTCATCGGCGTGCGGTTGCCCGTAGAGAAGCTAGGCGGCTGGCTCAAAGGCAAATTGTAGCGCTTAGAAAAACGACCAGTACGTACATCGATTCAAGACGAGCACTTCTCTTGCAGTCCGCAATTCACCTTCGTTCGAGGTCTTCATGAGCCGTTTCGTAATTCGTTCGATTACATCCGGGCTAGCCGGTCTGTTCCTTTGCCTTTCCTTTGCAAGTTTTGCGGCAGCACAGAGTCAACCGCCGCCGGGGCAACTTATCGGGACCTGGACCCTTCTCGTGGTGGATAATGTGCTTCCCGATGGAAGCCGTGTCCCGCTTTACGGTCCGAACCCGCAGGGCATTCTCTTCTTCGACAAATCCGGCCACTACGGGTTGCAGATTCTCCGCGCAGCGCGGCCGAAGTTTGCAGCCAACGACAAAAGCAAAGGAACACCGGAGGAAAATCAGGCAGCGGTACAAGGCTCGAACTCACACTTCGGAACTTATACGGTGGATGAAACAAGTCACTCGATCGTCTTTCACATTGAACACGCTTCCTTTCCGAACTGGGAAGGCACGGAGCAGAAGCGAACCTTCACGCTTGCGGGCGATGAACTGACTTACACTGTGCCAACACCAACGACCGGAGGAACGGCCACTGGTGAAGTCCGCTGGAAGCGGCTTTATTAAGCCTCTAATAGCGGGTTGTGCCAACCTTGCGGCTCTTTGTTGCTCGACCCGCGTTCGATAGCATGATCCTCGATTCAGGATGAGACCTATGCCTACGACCAGCAAGTCATCTGCGAAGCCGGCAGCCAAACAATCCGCTCGCATCTCGCGCGGCGACCTTGCGCCGGAGCGGATTGCTGCGATTTTGAAAGCACTCGATGAGGCCTATCCCAATGCGGTTTGCGCTCTGACCCATCGCACGCCGTGGGAGCTGCTGGTAGCGACGATTCTTTCGGCGCAGTGTACGGATGTGCGCGTGAATATGGTGACTCCCGAGTTGTTCAAGCGCTTCCCTACTCCGGCGACGATGGCCAAGGCAAAATTGCCGGAACTCGAAGACCTTATCCGCACGACCGGCTTCTTTCGCAACAAGGCGAAGTCCATCAAGGGCGCGGCCGAGAAGATTGTGAAGGAGTTTGGTGGGAAAGTTCCCGAGACGCTGGACGAGTTGATCACTATTCCCGGAGCAGCGCGCAAGACAGCCAACGTGGTGCTGGGCGTGAGCTTTGGCAAGGCCGAAGGCGTCGTGGTCGATACGCACGTGTTTCGGATTGCGCACCGGCTCGATCTAGCCAAGGGCGACACAGCGCAAAAGGTGGAGCAGGAGCTGATGCAGGTATTGCCGCAGGATCGATGGATTAGTTTTTCACACCAGGTGATTCATCACGGGCGACAGGTTTGTATCGCGCGCAGTCCCAAGTGTGACCGGTGCAATCTCGAAAAGCTTTGCCATTCCAAAGATAAGACCTGGGAGTCGTGAAGAAAAGTTACCGGCCAAGGACTCTCGTCACAGCTGCGATGAGGCCGGTGATGTCGTGGGGATCGGCTTCAGCTACGGGTGGCCAGCCTAGGGCGTAGAGCGTCTGGGTGGTGATGGGGCCGATGGAGATGGCCCGAACGTCCTTGAGAGGGAATGCAAGAGCTGCGGCTTTGGCGGCGCGGGCAAGGTGCGTGACGCTCGATGAACTCGTAAAGGTGGCTGCGTCGAGGCCGCGCGCAGAGGCGTGGCGCAGCTGCTGTGGTGCGGCCTCCGGAATCACGTTCTGGTAGGAGTCGACCACATCGACGATGGCTCCGGCTGTGCGGAGTGCGTCGGGAATAACGTCCCGTGCGATTGCGGCGCGGGCAAGGAGGATGCGCTTTCCTGCGATCTCATTTTGCAATGCGACGATGAGACTCTCGGAAACGTAGGCCTCTGGGACAAGGTTGACGGCCATTCCTGCATCCCAAGCGGCCTGTGCCGTTGCTGCGCCCACGGCAGCCACCTGAAGGCCTGCTGGCGATGCGATGATTCCGAGAGACGCGATGCGCTCGCCGAAGACGTGCACGGAATTGGTACTGGTGAAGATCAGCCAATCGTAAGAAGACAGGTTGCGCAGAGCCGAATCGAGAGGCTCGTAGCTGTCCGGCGGGCGAAGCTCGATGACGGGCACCTCGACGGGAATTGCGCCAAGGGAGCGCAACCCATCGCTGAGCTTTGCGGTCTGCGATATGCCTCGTGTTACGAGCACGCGGCGGTTGGCGAGTGGCATAGAAGTCATTGAGCAATTCCGCCAGCGGCCTCCAGCAAAGGACCCGCTCCTGCATCGATCAGTTTTTGTGCGGCGACTTGACCGAAGATTACCGGATCACTTCCCTTTCGCGGAGCGCGGTGGAGGATGCGGACCGCTTCTCCGCTCTCGGGAGCGGCGACGACGGCGAAGATTTCGTCCCAGCGGCCATCGAGATGTCCATCTTTGGAACCCGGAACGATGCGGCAATGGACGCCGATGGGAACCTGGCAGCCTCCACCGAGAGCGGCAAGAGCAGCGCGCTCTGCTGTGACGGCGAATCGCGTGTCGAGATCATCAAGGAACGCCAGGGCTGCAATCGTCTTCTTGTCGGCTTTGCGTGTCTCGATGCCGAGCGCGCCCTGACCGGCGGCGGGACAGAAATCGGCGGGATCGAGACGCTCGCGAATCCATTCGGTCTTTTCGAGACGATCAAGGCCGGCAGCGGCAAGCAGGATCGCGTCCACCTGGCCCTCGCCTAGCTTGCGCAGGCGCGTATCGACGTTACCGCGAAATTCAACCGCTTTGATATCGGGACGAAGCGCCTTCAATTGCGCGCGTCGCCGTTGGCTGCTGGTGCCAACCTTCGCACCTCTGGGAAGTGCAGTGAGACTCGCGTAATTCGCTGACACGAGGACATCGCGCGGATCGACGCGTGAGGGCGTGGCGGCAAGGGCGAAGGGTTCGGGCAACTCGGTGGGCAAGTCTTTGAGCGAATGCACTGCGAGATCGATTGTCCCTGCGTCGAGAGCCTCTTCAATTTCTTTTGTGAACATGCCCTTCGATCCAACTTGAGCGAAGCTGACTTCCTGCAAGCGATCGCCGGTAGTCTTGATGATCTGAATATCGACGGTGTGGTGCTTTGCCCGAAGGAGAGCGGCAATGTGATTCGCCTGCCAAAGAGCCAACTGCGAGCCGCGGCTGCCGATGCGGAGATTCATTTGCCACCTACCGCGCTGGCTTGATTTTCGCGACGCTCTGCGACTTCCGATTCGTCAGAAGCCTTTGTGGGAGCAGCGGGCGGGGACGGAATCTCAGCCAAGTTCGACGGCCGGTCAGCCGCTGTCGGCAGAGACCATGCGTCGCAGATCGCCTCGACGCGGTTGTCATCGTTTTCGCGGGCTGCCTGCTTCAGGGCTTGCATGGGCACATGGAGGAATTTGTTGACCAGACCGCGAGTGAGGGCTTCGACTGCGGCGATTTGCTCTTCGCTTAGGGTCCCCAGCTTGGCGTGCATACGTTTCAACTCGTCAAGGCGCATTTCCTCAGCCTGACGCTGGAGGGCAACTATGGCCGGGGCGACGCTGACGGTACGGCGACGCTGATGGAAGCGCTCAACCTCGGCTGCGATGAGGGCTTCTGCATCCCCAGCTTGGCGACCGCGTTCTTCCATGTGCGCGGCGGCCACCTGCTGCAGGTCGTCGATATCGTAAACAAAGATGCCTTCGATCTGGTTGACGGCTGGCTCGACGTCGCGGGGCACGGCGATATCGATAAAAAACATGGGCCGGTTGCGGCGGCGATGCATGAAGGCTTGGCCATGCTCTCGGCGGAAGATTGGATGCGGCGCACCTGTGGAGCTGATGACGATGTCGGCCTCGCTCGCAGCGTCGTAGAGAGATTCGAAAGGAATGACCCGGCCGTTGAAAGGTTCAGCGAGTTGGCGTGCACGCTCCTGGGTGCGATTTGTGACGAGGATTGCGCCTGCTCCCTGCTGGACGAGGTGACGCGCGGCAAGCTCGGACATTTTGCCCGCCCCGACGAGGAAGACGGTGCGGCCATTGAGCGATCCGAAGATTTTGCGCGCCAGTTCGACAGCGACCGAAGCGATGGAGACGGAGTTGGAGCCTATCTCCGTTTCCGAGCGGACACGTTTGGCTGCGGCAAAGGTGCTTTGGAGAAGATGTTCGAGCTGCCCGCCTATGGCACCTGCCGTGCGAGCGACAGCGTAAGCATCCTTCACCTGGCCCAGGATCTGCGGCTCGCCGATGACCATGGAGTCGAGGCTGGCGGCGACGCGAAAGAGGTGTCGGACTGCGTCCTGGTCATAGTGGCGATAGATGTGCGGCGCGAGGAGAGCAGGATCAAGGTCGAACTGGCGATGGAGGAAGCTGGCGAGGTCGGTGTCAGGGGATTCGACAGACGCAATCAATTCGACGCGATTGCAGGTGGACACGATCATGCACTCGGAGACGCCGGGGACATCAGCCAGTGCGCGGGTGGTTTCGGGCAGTTCGTCGCGCGAGATGGCGATGCGCTCGCGCAGCTCGATGGGCGCGGTTTTGTGATTGATCCCGATGAGTGCGAGCGTCATGGGGCACCGAACCTGTGGACGTGGCTAACGAGGTTGGCAGCCCAAACGGCCAACATGACAACCAGCACCGCGCCGGAGAGGTAGGCTGCTCGGCGGCCACGTAATCCGGCGGACTGGCGCAGGAACAGGAGAAGCACATAGAGGCCCCACATCGCGAACGAAGCGAGGACTTTGGGATCGAGGAAATAGGATGCGCCGAGCGCGGTCTCCTGCACCAGCACTGCACCGAGAAGCAGGCCGACGGTCATGCAGGGGAACCCGAAGAGCAGCATGGCGTGAGAGACGCGCTCGAGGGTATCGAGGGGTGGGAGCCAGTCGAGCGGGGCCCACCAGGAGTCGTCAGCTGCCTTCCTTTTTGCCTTCAGGCGGCGCTCCTGGGCGAGATAGAGGACGGAGGCGAGCAAGCTGAATCCTAAAGCGGCATAGGCGGCGAGCAGCGCCGAGATGTGAGCAACGAGCCAGCTGGTGCGGACGCCCTGCGATGGGAACGTGTACGGAGTGAGCCCGAGCGCGGGCACGAAGACCAGGAAAAACGTAACGGGGAGCGCGAAGACGCCGAGGGAGATGGCGTCGTAAAGCCACCAGGCGAGGAAGAAGAGGCCGGCGACAACGAAACCGAGCAACGACTCCACCTCGCGCGCGCCAACGGGGACGAGGCGATGGGCCGCAGCGAGCATTTCTACGGCGGAGACGAAGTGAAAGAAGAAGGCCAGACCGCCGAGGTGCACGCAGATTTTCCGCCAGCGCTCGAGGGAATAGAGCACGGCGGGGAAGATCGCGACACTGGCCGCAGCGTAAAGAACCGCCGCGACTCGGAGCCAGAGCAGATGCATGCCGTACTCAATCCTAAGGCCTTATGCATCAGTATACTGTGATCCAAATCACCAGTTGGGCGCTTGTCGCGGCGGGTTCGGGGTCGATTATGTGGCCAATTCTGGCAGCTTATTTCTTCGTGGCGACGTAGGTGGAGGTGCGGTCGGTGAGCTTGTTGGTCGCAACCACGGTCATCGTCTTCCCGTTGGCGGAAACGGTCATCTTGTCGACTTCAACCACCTGACCGCCCCGCTTGTCGGTTTCTTCAATCGTGTGCGCGTCAATCTTCTTAACCGAAACGGTGTCGGTGGAGTAGCTGCCCTTGAAGGGGGAGTCGGTGCCGTCGAGTTTGGCGGTATAGGTCGCGCCCGTCGGCTCGATCATCGTGATTTCATCGCCGTTGGTCTTGTAGGTGGTGTCGAGTCCGTTGTCGCTCTCCTTGAGCTTATCGATTGCCCATGAGCCCGAAGTGGCGTGAACTCCCGAAGGCGCCGGACCAACGAGCTTGGCCGTGACTTCCGAGGTGATCGTTTGATCGCTGTTCATGGGGTGGGTGGTTATCTTCACGGTCAAAACTTTGCCATCGGCCGAAACACTGCGGGTCTGTTCGGATATGACTTTACCTGCCTTTTTCGTGGTGAGGGCAATGGTCTTGGCGTCCACTTCCGCGACGCTGATGGTGTCATACGACTGACCTGTAACAGGCTGATCCTGGCCGTCGGCCTTGACATCGAAGGTGGGATTGCAACTGACGCAGTGATACCAGCCCTGGCTCAGATAAAAGACATTAGGTTTGGGCGAGAGCTTGGACTGGGCGATGTTTGTATGCCAGGTGCCGTCGAACGGCGATTGGGCAGGTGCGGCCTGGGATGTACACAGCGCCGCGAGAAGAAGCGTGGCGCAGGCGAGGGGATGCCGAGTGTTGTTCATGGGAATATTCCTCCGGGGAATTTGATTTCTGTCGTGTTGGCTATGGATTTCAAATGCAGATTCGTCGGTCTTTCGGACCGCAGCGATTCTATACGGGTATGTCAAGGCTTTGGCACTTATTCTTGGCAGGCGGGGCGGATTAGGCGGCTCAATAAGGACGCAGAGGAAAAGTATCCGGCTTGGAACGGATGGCAAGGCTTAACCGTCTTTTCAGCCTCGAACGATTCGCGGTACCTGGATTCCACAGGCGAATTGGAGGACGACCGCGGAGGACAGGAGAGACGGTTTAATCTTGAAGCCAGCGTGATTCGAGAAGACATGGAAGCAGCTCCCGAGTTGATCCCCCTTCCCGTTGCGGGCTCGGCGGAGTTGACCTTGCCGTGCGCGGAGACGGACCCAGTCGACAACGAGCGGACGAAGGTGAGCCTCTCTGCCGACAAATCTCCCGAACCCACCCCGTATATCCACCCCACAGACAAGGACCCGTCTGTGGGGACCCCGTATATCCACCCCACAGACAAGGACCCGTCTGTGGGGACCCCGTTTATGCGCCAGTGGTCAGCGGCAAAGCGGCAGAATCCCGATGCGCTGCTGTTCTTTCGCATGGGGGATTTCTACGAGCTTTTCTATGACGACGCAGTCATAGCTAGCCGGGAGTTGCAACTGACGCTGACGGCGCGGGATCGCGAGCGGCTACTGCCGATGTGTGGCGTGCCCTACCACTCGGTTGAGAGCTACCTGACACGGCTATTGCGCAAAGGGTTTCGCATCGCCATCTGCGACCAGATGGAGGACCCGAAGCTTACCAAGAAGATTGTCCGGCGCGAAGTGACACGGGTGCTTTCGCCGGGTACGGCGTTCGACCCAGGACTGGGGCAGGAACGGAACAATTTTCTGGCAGCGTATTTCGAGGTTGCACGAAAGGACAAGCACGACTCCGGACTGTTGTGCGCAATCGCATTGCTCGACGTGTCGACTGGCGACTTCCGGACTGCTGAATTTCAGGGAGCAGCAGCGCGGCAGCAAGCTATCGACGAAATTCTGATGTCAGGTGCGAGCGAGGTGCTGCTGGCAACGAGCGCCGAGTCTCCGGCGGCGTTGGAACGGATTGCGGCGCGCACCCGCGTCGACGATTGGGTGTGGACCCGCGATTTTTCCGTACCTCTGGTGGAGCGGCAGCTGAAAGTGAAGTCGCTCGAAGGTTTTGGGCTGGTGGGGCACGAAGCGGCGGCGATTGTAGCGGGCGCAGTGCTGCACTATGTGCGGACGACGCAAAAAAACGAAGCGCTGCATATCGACTCGCTGCGATTCCAGGAGCACTCAACCGCACTCGAATTAGACCAGGTGACGGTGCGGAATCTCGAACTCGTCGAGCCTTTGTTTGCGGGGCAAGACGACAGGGTGACGCTGTTCCACACACTGGACGAATGCAAGACGCCGATGGGCAAGCGGCTGTTGCGGGCGACGATCCTGCGGCCGCTGCTAGATGCCGCGGCGATTGAAGCGCGTTACGAAGCTGTTGCCGAGGCGCATGCTGACCTGCTGAGGCGCGAAGAAGTTCGGCGCGCATTTTCGGGGATCTTGGATCTGGAGCGACTCCTGGCCAGACTTAGCCTCGACTCAGCGGGACCGCGCGATGTGGGCGCATTGGCGGCGAGCCTGGGGCGTCTACCGGGGCTAAAGACGGCGCTCGGAGCGCTGACTGCGCCGTTGTGGCGCGATCTGCTTTCAAAACTGGACGCGCTCCAGGATGTGACGGCGCGGATCGCAGCGACGCTCGTGTCCGAGCCCCCGCTGACGATGGCCGATGGCGGAGTAATTGCGGCGGGCGTGGACGCCGAGCTGGATGAGCTCCGCACGATTTCGACGACGGGACGGCAGCAGATTGCGGCCATCGAGGAGCGCGAACGTAAGCGGACAGGAATCGGATCACTGAAGGTTCGCTATAACTCGGTGTTTGGCTATTACATCGAGATTACGAAGGCGAATCAAGCGCTGGCTCCGGCGGACTACGAGCGCAAGCAGACTCTGGTAAATGCCGAGCGGTTTACGACGCCCGAGCTGAAAGAGTACGAGCGAAAGATTCTGACCGCGCATGATCGGTCGATCGAAATCGAGAAGCGAATCTTCGCAGAACTGCGGAAGGTTGTTCTCGAAGCGGTAGGAAGAATTCGGCGTTCGTCCGCCGTCGTTGCGGAGACGGACTTACTGGTGAACTTTGCGCATCTCGCCGCCGGGCGCCGCTACGTGCGGCCGCTGCTGACCGAGGAGCCGGTGCTGGAGGCAGTCGGGACGCGGCATCCGGTCATCGAGCAGTGGATGGAGGTCACGCGCGAAGGCCGCTTCATTGCCAACGATATTTATCTAGATGCGGGTGACGCTGGACCGAGCCTTCTCCTGATTACGGGACCGAACATGGGGGGCAAGAGCACGTACCTCAGACAGGCCGCGATGCTCGTTCTGATGGCGCAGATGGGAAGCTTTGTGCCCGCGGATAGCTTGCGGCTGGGGCTGGTGGACCGAATTTACACGCGCATTGGTGCTAGCGATAATGTGGCGCGCGGCCGGTCGACGTTCATGGTGGAGATGACCGAGACGGCTACCATTCTGAATACGGCGACGAAGCGGTCGCTGGTTCTTCTCGATGAAATGGGGCGTGGAACGGCCACGTTTGACGGGCTGAGCCTGGCGTGGGCAACTGTCGAATATCTTCACGCCGAGACGGGCGCTCGCACGTTGTTCGCGACGCATTATCACGAGCTGACCATGCTGGCGGAGAAGTTGAAGCGCGTGCGCAACCTGCGCGTGGGTGTGAAAGAAACGGCGGCGGGGATTGTTTTTCTGCATACGATTGAGCCGGGTGCGGCAAGCAAAAGCTATGGCATTGAAGTAGCGAAGCTAGCTGGGCTGCCTTCGGCGGTGATCGAGCGGGCAAAGCATGTTTTGAAGCAGCACGAGAAGCAGGAGCGGCAGAGTGTGCAGGCTGAGACAGCTGCAGAGCCGATGCAGCTTACGATTTTTACGCCGCTGTCGCAACGCATCGTCGATCGCATTGAGGCTGTCGATGTCAATGCGCTTACCCCGCTGCAGGCGCTGAACCTGCTGGAAGAGCTGCAACAAGAGCTGAAGGAGAAGGCGTGAAGCGCGGGTCGGGTATAGGAAATCGGGGATCACTGTTGCGCCACGCCGCGGGAAGCCTGCTGGTAGTGGGTTTGAATGGTCCCCAGCTGTCGGGGTTGGAACGCGCATGGCTGCGGCTGGTTCGGCCGGGCGGGATCATTCTTTTCAAGCGCAACATTGTGGATGCTGCACAGTCCCGTGCGCTGCTGGAGGAGGCAACAGGATTTTGTGCTCCGCATGCGGTGCGATGCGTGGACGTCGAAGGCGGCACCGTGAACCGGCTACGTGATGCGCTGGCACCGTTGCCTTCCGCGCAAGCCGTGGGAGTGGTTGTCAAAAAATCGGAGAAGCCGGGGTGGGCACGAGAACATGGTGAACTGATTGCGCGCGCCGTGAAGGCTTTTGGGTTCAACACGACGCTGGCGCCCGTAGTGGATCTGGCATTGCCGGAATCGACGGAGGTGTTGGGATCCCGGCCGCCAGGCGCCATAGCCGCGGACGTGGTGACCTATGCGCGCGCGTTCCTTGAAGCGCTGGCAGCGCACGGAGTTGTCGGTTGTGGAAAGCATTTTCCGGGGCTGGGCGGTGCGACAGGCGATACGCACTTTGTAACACCGGAGATCGAGCGCAACTGGAAGCAGCTTTGGAACGAGGACGTGGTTCCCTACCGCGAGCTGCACGCAGCGATGCCGATGATCATGATGAACCACGCGGCCTATCCTGAAGCGCCGAGCAAGAATGTGCCCGCAAGCGCATCGGCTTTCTGGATCACGACGGTGTTGCGCAAGCGCATCGGCTATCGCGGCATCATTCTCTCCGATGACCTGGAGATGGGAGGGATTCTCAAATTCCTCCCGGTGGATGAAGCTGCCATCGAAGCAGTGCGAGCGGGCAGCGACCTGCTGGAGATTTGCCATAGCGCCGAGCTGATCTTGCGCAGTTATGAGGCGCTCGTTTCCGAAGCAGAACGCTCCTCGGCCTTTCGGACGCTGCTCTTGGCGCGCTCACGCGAAGTTGCGGGGAAGCAGAAGCGGCTGTATGCGGGCGGCGGGCGGCGCGCATTGACGGAGAAGCAGCTGCTAGCGCTGAAAGATCGAATACTGCGATTCGGAGAACGCATCGCGGCACATGCGAAGGACGACGCCATCGTACCGAGGGCCATCTCGCCGGCGGAGACATCATGAATCAACGCGCGATGATCGTGGCAGGCGTGATGAGTGGAACCTCGGCCGACGGTATCGATGTTGCCGTCGTGCAAGTAGCCCCCGGAAAGCTGAGGCCAAAACTCACCCTGTTGGCGCACGAGGGATTTCCCTACCCTGCTGCGCTGCGGCGTGCTGTGCTGGCGGCGATGAATGCAGGTTCCACGTCGACGGCGGAGTTGGCGCGATTGAACTGGCGGCTGGGGCTTGCTTATGCTGAAGCTGTTCGTGAAACCTTGAAACTGCACAAGATCAAACCAGCCGTGATCGGCTGCCACGGACAGACTTTGTATCACCAGGCACGCGAAGAGAAGTATGCAGGACGGAGGTTCGCGTGCACGTGGCAGGCGGGTGAGTCCGCAGCAATTGCAGCGGCGACCGGGGTTCCCGTGGTGTCGAACTTTCGGCCTGCGGACATGTTTGCGGGTGGACAGGGCGCGCCATTGGTTCCGCTGCTTGACTATGTCTTGTTTTCGGATGCAAAGCGTGGACGGGTACTGCAGAATATCGGCGGCATTGCGAACCTGACTGCGATGCCTGCCGGAGCCGGCGCGGACAAAGTCATCGCATTCGACACAGGGCCCGGCAACATGGTGATCGACGCGCTGGCGCAGGAGCTTTTCGGTAAGGCATTCGATCGCAATGGTGCGCTGGCTGCGCGAGGCGCCGTGCTGACGCAGGTATTGGAAAAGATGTTGAAGGAAGGTTATTTCAGGCGAAATCCACCGCGCGCTGCGGGCCGCGAGCAATATGGGCGCGAATACTCGGCGCGTTTTTTGAAAGAGTGCAGTCGCCGCAGCCGCAATCCGGAAGATGCGCTGGCCACGGCAACGGCGCTGACAGCGGAGAGCATTGCCGAAAGCTACGCGCAGTTTGTTCGCGCCAAGATGAAGGGCGCTCCGGTCGATTACATTATTTCCGGCGGCGGAGCGCGCAATGCCACACTGATGGCAATGCTGACGCGCCGCCTCGAACCGATGGGTTGTTGCGTCTCCGCGATTGAGACTTTCGGCATGCCGGCCGAGGCAAAGGAAGCGGCGGCCTTCGCGCTTCTGGCTTGGATGACGTGGCATCGCTTGCCTGGCAATATTCCCGCGGCGACGGGAGCAAAGCGGCCCGTGATTCTGGGGCAGGTGACGTTTGTCTAAGCGACGCCGTATAGCTTTCCCATGTCTCAAAATCGAGACATGGGGCACCCAGGTTCTTACGCTGGCTGTGCTCCTGACGCTTGCCGGGTGCCGTTCGGCTCCGCGCGACCCGCACACTGTGGTCTTTCTGATTGAGAGCAGCCCGGCGAATCTCGATCCTCGTGTGGGAACGGATGGGCAATCGGAGCACATTGACGAGTTGCTCTTTGATGGTCTCGTGGAGCACGATGCGAGCTTTCGATTCACGCCGGCGCTGGCGGAACGGTGGGAACAACCTGACCCGGTGACCTGGGTCTTTCATTTGCGCGCCGGCGTGCGCTTCCATGATGGACGAAAGATGACCGCGCGCGACGTGGTCTGGTCCGTCGATTCGATGCGCAATGGAACGATCATCTCGCCGAAAGCAGCCACCTACGCGAGCGTGTCCAAGGTGGAAGCGCCGGATGATCGCACGGTCGTGTTTCATCTGAAACAAGCGGACAATTTTCTGTTGCGCAACCTGGCGACGGGTGCGATCGGGATTGTGCCGGAAGGCAGCGGGCACGATTTTTGGCGGCATCCTGTGGGCACGGGGCCCTTCCGCTTTGTGAGCCAGCAAATTGACCAGGATGTGGCGGTCGAGCGGAATCCCTTCAGCTGGTCCGCGTCGCCGAAGATCGAGCGTGTCCGTTTTGCTGTGGTGCCGGATGCGATCACCCAGGCCCTCGAATTGGAAAAAGGATCCGCCGATCTTACAGTCAATTCCCTACCCATGGATGCGCTACCGGTTTTGGCGCGACGCCCCGATCTGGAAATTGCCGACAGTCCGGGAACGCAAATCCAATACCTCGCATTCAACATACGCGATCCGCTCTTGAAGCAAGCCTTGGTGCGGAAGGCCGTTGCCTGCGCCATCGATCGGAAACTCATTATCGCAACATTGCTGCACGGACATGCGCGGCCTGCGCAGAGCCTGCTGCCCGCCAATCATTGGGCGTGGACGGACGCGGTGGAGCGATATGACTTCGACCCAGCACGGGCAGAGCAAATGCTGGATCAGGCCGGCCTCCCGCGTGCAAGCAATGGTGTTCGTTTTCACCTCATGATGAAGACAAGCACAGATGAAGATACACGACTGCTTGCCGCGGTGTTGCAACAGCAGTTGGCCAAGGTTGGCATCGTTCTCGATCAGCGCAGCTATGAGTTCGCCACGTTTTATTCAGACGTCACGCGCGGCGCATTTCAGATGTACTCCATGCGATGGATCGGCGGCAACGAACAGCCGGATATCTTCGGCTACGCGTTTTCGACGGCCCGATTTTCACCGAAGGGCGCCAACCGCGGGCACTACTCAAATGCGCAACTCGACGCTCTGCTGGATGATGCTTCCGCCAACAGCGACAATGATCGACGGCGCGCAGACTATGTGGAAGCGCAGCAGATCCTCGCCCGCGATCTGCCCGCCGTGAATCTCCGGTACAAGGACACGGTGGTTGTCCACAACTGCCGCCTGACGCAGGTTACACCGACGCCTTCGGGCAGCTACACGTTCCTGGGGACGGCAGGCTGGCCCGCTGACGCGGCAAGCTGGGACGTCAGCCCTGTTTTCCCGGGCCAATCGAACGACTTCCTCAAAGAAACAGGCTGGAACGGCTACGAATACAAAGGCAATGACGGTTGCCAC
>Ga0302324_100006172_pt1 | contig 25924 bp, 18 predicted proteins | sample Palsa_T0_1_FD_201949 | JGI IMG/M metagenome (GOLD analysis project Ga0302324, IMG submission 201949) | Peat permafrost microbial communities from Stordalen Mire near Abisko, Sweden - Palsa_T0_1 | ecosystem: Environmental > Terrestrial > Soil > Palsa > Peat permafrost | place: Sweden: Abisko... | reverse complement strand
GCAACGATCTCAACAAGCTGCTCAACGTGACCGACAAGCTGGCGCAGAAGCGCGGCGATCAGTTCATATCGAGCGAGCTGTTCGTGCTGGCCGCCATCGACGATCGCGGCGAGCTCGGACGCATGCTGAAAGCGGCAGGTGCGCAGAGCGCCGCGCTCGAGAAGGCCATCGAGGAAGTGCGCGGCGGCGCGAAGGTGGAGGACGCCGGCGCCGAAGAGAATCGCCAGGCACTCGAAAAGTACAGCATCGATCTTACGGAGCGAGCGGTGCAGGGCAAGCTCGATCCGGTCATCGGCCGCGATGACGAGATCCGCCGCACCATCCAAGTCCTGCAGCGGCGGACCAAGAATAATCCCGTGCTCATCGGCGAGCCGGGCGTCGGCAAGACGGCCATCGTCGAGGGGCTCGCCCAGCGCATCGTCAATGGTGAGGTGCCGGAAGGCCTGCGCAACAAGCGTATTCTCGCGCTCGACATGGGGTCCCTGATCGCCGGTGCTAAGTTCCGCGGCGAGTTCGAGGAGCGCCTGAAGGCGGTGCTCACCGATCTCTCCAAGCAGGAAGGGCAGATCATACTGTTCATCGACGAGCTGCACACCATGGTGGGCGCCGGCAAGGCCGAGGGCGCCATGGATGCCGGCAACATGCTCAAGCCCGCCCTCGCGCGCGGCGAGCTGCACTGCGTCGGCGCGACCACGCTCGACGAATATCGCAAGTACATCGAGAAGGATGCGGCGCTCGAGCGGCGCTTCCAGAAGGTGCTCGTGGACGAGCCCTCGGTCGAGGACACCATCGCCATCCTGCGCGGGCTCAAGGAGCGCTACGAGGTCCATCACGGGGTCGAGATCACCGATCCCGCCATCGTTGCGGCGGCGACGCTGTCGCATCGCTACATTTCGGATCGGCAATTGCCCGACAAGGCCATCGACCTGATCGATGAGGCGGGTTCGCTGATCCGCATGGAAATCGACTCCAAGCCGGAAGCGCTCGACAAGCTCGACCGGCGCATCATCCAGCTGAAGATCGAGCGCGAGGCCCTGAAGAAGGAGACCGACGAGGCGTCACGCAAGCGCCTCGCCACGCTCGAGGAGGCGCTCAAGGGGCTCGAGAAGGAATACTCGGATCTCGAGGAAGTGTGGAAGGCGGAGAAGGCCTCGGTACAGGGCGCCGCGCACATCAAAGAAGAGCTCGAGCGCGCCCGCCAGGACGTCGAAACGGCTCGCCGTGCGCAGGATCTGCAACGCATGTCCGAGCTTCAGTACGGGAAGATTCCGGAACTGGAGCAGCGGCTCGCGAAGGCGCTCGAGGTCGAGAAAAAGCCCAACCAGCTGTTGCGCAACTCGGTCACCGAAGTCGAGATCGCTGAGATCGTCTCGAAGTGGACCGGCATCCCGGTCTCACGCATGCTCGAGGGCGAGCGCGAGAAGCTGCTGCGCATGGAGGAGGTGCTGGAGAAGCGCGTGGTGGGGCAGCACGAGGCCGTGAAAGCCGTCGCGGATGCGATCCGGCGCTCGCGCGCGGGGCTGTCCGACCCGCACCGGCCGATCGGCTCGTTCATGTTCCTCGGGCCGACGGGGGTCGGCAAGACCGAGCTTTCCAAGGCTTTGGCCGAGTTCATGTTCGACACCGAAGAGGCAATGATTCGCATCGACATGTCCGAGTTCATGGAGAAGCACTCCGTGGCGCGGCTCATCGGCGCGCCGCCCGGGTATGTGGGGTATGACGAAGGCGGATATCTGACCGAAGCGGTGCGCCGTCGACCCTATAGCGTCGTGCTGTTCGATGAGATCGAGAAGGCGCATCCGGATGTCTTCAACGTGCTCCTGCAAGTGCTGGACGACGGGCGGCTCACCGACGGGCAGGGCCGCACGGTCGACTTCCGCAACACCGTCATCATCATGACCTCGAATCTCGGCAGCCAGGCCATCCAGGAGCTGGGAGGAGAGGCGAACTACGCGGCGATGAAGGGCGCCGTGATGCAGGTGCTGTCGGAGCATTTCCGCCCCGAGTTCATCAATCGAGTCGACGAGATCGTGGTGTTCCACTCGCTCGGCCGCGACCAGATCCGTTCCATCGTCGACATTCAGCTCGGCCGGCTGCGGCAGCGCCTTGCGGAGCGCGATATCCAGTTACGGCTCGACGACGCGGCGCGCGATCGCATCGGCGAGGCGGGCTTCGACACGGTGTACGGGGCGCGGCCCTTGAAGCGCGCGATCCAGTCGCAGATCGAGAATCCGCTGGCGCAGCAGATTCTGCGCGGCGAGTTCACGGCCGGCGATCGCGTGGTCGCGAAGGTCAAGCGCGACGGTCTGGTGTTCGAGAAGGAGCGGCTGCACTAGAGCGGCGCTCCTTTCGCAGCCACCCCGGCCGAGCACGATGGAACGGCGCTTGGCTATACTGGTGGGCGATGAGTTCAATGCCGGGATGAAGGAAACACATGCCTTTCTACGAGTATCAGTGCAATAACTGCGGCCATGCCCTGGAAGCCATGCAGAAGGTGAGCGATCCACCGTTGAAGAAATGTCCGCATTGCGGCAAGCCGCAGCTGCAGAAGCTCATGTCCGCACCCGTGTTTCGGTTGAAGGGCGGCGGCTGGTACGAAACGGACTTCAAGTCCGATCAGGACAGCAAGCGCAACCTCGCCGATCGTCCCGAGGAGGCCCCCAAGGAGGACAAGAAGGAGGGTGCCGCCGCGGAAACGAAGGAATCGCCCGCGGCGGAGTCGAAGAGCGAAAAGCCGGCCGAGAAGCCGGTGGAGAAGGCGGCCTCCGGCGAATCGACCAAGAAAACGCCGGTGCGCGCCTCGCAGGGCCGCCCGGCCGCTCATAAGCCCACTGCGCGCAAGACCGCGAAGCGGCCTTCGCGGCCGGCGATCAAGCGCAGTCGCGTGAAGCCGGCGCGCGGCCGATAGCAGTCGGCCTCGCGCCCAGAGCGGTCTGCCCCGCGCCTGAGTTGTCGGCCTTCAGGGCCGGGCTTGCCGATGCCGGTGCCAGGCCTTAGCATCGCGCGCTTTCCCTGCGGTTTCTAAAGCTTATGCGCACTCACTACTGCGGTCAGGTCGGTGAATCCTCGGTCGGCAAGGTCGTCACCGTGGCCGGCTGGGCCCACCGCCGCCGTGACCACGGCGGGGTCATATTCGTCGACTTGCGTGACCGCGAGGGACTTCTGCAGATCGTGTTCAACCCGGATACTCCGGAGGTATTCGCGCAAGCCGAGCGCGTGCGCAACGAGTTCGTGCTGAAAGTGACGGGCACGGTGCGCCTGCGGCCTCCCGGGACCGTGAACCCCAATCTGAAGTCCGGAAAAGTCGAGCTTCTATGCCAGTCCCTCGAGATCCTGAACCGCTCGGAGCCGCTGCCGTTTCAACTCGATGAGCACGTGAGCGAGGAAGTGCGCCTGCGGTTCCGCTACATCGACCTGCGCCGCGAGGAGATGCGCGAGCGGTTGCTGCTGCGCCATCGAATCACGCGCGCCATGCGCCGCTACCTCGACGATGCAGGATTCGTCGACATCGAGACGCCGATGCTGTCGAAGGCGACGCCCGAGGGCGCGCGCGATTATCTGGTGCCGAGCCGCACCCATCCCGGCAAGTTCTTTGCGCTGCCGCAGTCGCCGCAGATTTACAAACAGCTGCTGATGATTTCGGGCTTCGACCGCTATTACCAGATCGTGCGCTGTTTCCGCGACGAGGATCTGCGCGCCGATCGGCAGCCGGAGTTCACGCAGCTCGACATCGAGACGTCCTTCCTCGATCAGGGGGCCATCCAGGAGATCATGGAAGGTCTCGTGCGGTTCCTGTTCAAGGAGGTGCTCGGCGTCGAGCTGCCGACGCCGCTCCCGCGGCTGACGTATGCCGAGGCCATGCGCCGCTACGGCTCGGACAAGCCGGATCTGCGTGTACCGCTCGAGCTCATCGATGTGGCCGACCTCGTGCGCGGCTGCGATTTCAAAGTTTTCGCGGGACCGGCCGCGGACCCCGCCGGCCGGGTAACCGCGCTGCGCGCCCCGCAAGGCGGTAAGCTCTCCCGCAAGGAGATCGACGATTACACCGCCTACGTCGCGCGCTTCGGCGCGAAGGGGCTCGCCTACATCAAGGTGAACGAGACTGCGAAGGGCCGCGACGGCTTGCAGTCGCCGATCTTGAAATTCTTGAGCGATGCCGCGGTGGCCGGGATCTTGGAGCGCACCGGCGCGGCGGAAGGGGATCTGATTTTCTTCGGCGCCGACAGCGCGAAGGTGGTGAGCGATGCGCTCGGGGCCCTGCGGCTCAAGCTCGGTCAGGATCTCGGGCTCGTCGAATTGGGGTGGCGCCCGCTGTGGGTGGTCGATTTTCCCATGTTCGAGTGGGACGCTGACGCGAAGCGCTGGTCGGCCATGCACCACCCATTCACCAGCCCGGCGAACTTAGATCCGGCCGCGCTAAAGGCGCGTCCGGGGGAAGCGCTCGCCAAGGCGTACGACCTCGTGCTCAACGGCTCCGAGATCGGCGGGGGGTCCGTGCGCATCCATTCGCAAGAGCTGCAATCGGTCGTGTTCGACCTCCTCGGCATCTCGCCCGAGGAGGCGAGGCTCAAGTTCGGTTTCCTCCTCGACGCGCTCAAGTTCGGCGCCCCGCCCCACGGCGGCATTGCGTTCGGGCTCGATCGGCTGGCGATGCTCATGGCGGGCGCCGAGAGCATCCGCGACGTCATCGCGTTCCCGAAGACGCAGACGGCCGCCGATCCTCTTATGGATGCGCCGACCGAGGTGAGCGAAGCTCAGCTCAAGGAACTGCACATTCGCGTGCGCGTACCCCCCAAGGTCGAGTAGACGTTGCACTCGTTCCGGCGCCCGGAATCGGTCCTGATCGTGATTTATACCGCCGGCGGCGAGTTTCTCCTGCTCGAGCGGCGCAGGCCTCCGGGGTTCTGGCAATCGGTGACCGGCAGTCTCGAATGGGGAGAGAGGGCGGACGCGGCCGCGCGCCGCGAGCTGATCGAGGAGACCGGGATCACGCAGGGGCACCTTCGCAACCTGCAGTGGACTCAGGTCTACGAGATCCTGCCTTCGTTCGGCAAGAAGTACGCCGCCGGCGTGACGCGCAACCTCGAGCATGCTTTCGCTTTGAAGCTCCTGCGGCGCGTGCCGGTTGTCCTGAGCGAGCACGTGCAGTATCGGTGGCTGTCCGCCGACGAGGCCATCGCGACTGCATCCTCGAGCACCGATCGCGCCGTGATCCGGCAGCTGCGACACTAGGGCGCCACCGTGCGCACGGTCGTGGTTTATGTACACGGACTTTGGCTCAACGGCTGGGAGTCGCTCTTGCTGCGGCAAAGATTGTCGCGGCAGTTGGACTGCACGACAATCTCGTTCCCGTACGCCTCGGTCGGGGCCGGGCTCGAGGAGAATGTCCGCGCGCTCCGTGTGTTTCTCACGGGGCTGCGAGCCGATGCTCTGCACCTGGTTGGTCACAGCCTGGGCGGCATCGTGATTCTCGAGCTATTCGACAGCGCCGCGGCTCGTGCGGGCGCTGCCGGACACGAGCCATCGCTGCCGCCGGGCCGGATCGTGCTGCTCGGCTCCCCGGTTCGAGGCAGCCGTGCCGCCCGCAATCTCTCGCAGCTTCGCTTCGGCCGGCGCATGCTCGGCCTCACGGCGCACGAAGCGCTACTCCCCGAGCGCGATCGGCAATGGCGCGGCAAGCGCGAGCTCGGCATCATCGCCGGCACGGTACCCGTGGGCTTCGGACGCTTCATGGGACCTTTCGATGCGCCGAGCGATGGGACGGTACTGGTCGCGGAAACGCATATGCCCGGCGCGAAGCAGCATCTGAGCATGCGCACGACCCACTCCGGCATGGTGTATTCGGCCCTCGTCGCCCGTCAGATCGCCTCATTTCTGCGCGACGGACGCTTCGCGGCCGATAGCCCGAGATAGGTCAAAACCCCATCGCGGGGACACCGACCATTCACGGATCGAGGGGACCGAAGATCGCGGGAGTCGGGGGTTGCAGCGCTCTCAGGAAGGCTGGACCGAATCGCTCGCCATCCCTATATTCGCTGAGCAGATTATCGTCGGTGATGATCTGGGCGTCGGCGTGCCGCCGCGCAATGAATTCCCGAGTAGGCTCCAATCGCGCGCTGGCAAGCAGTGCGGCGACGCTGCTCGCTCGTTTATCGTCGGTAGTAAACGGGGCGCCGTCGGGGCGCCGAACATTCCACAGACCGGATAAGTTCGCCGTCAGTGGCTGATCCGAGGCGTATACGAAATTGCTGTAGCGATACGCATAGCCAAACACAGCCTGTGTGCTCGCGAGCACATCGAACGAACCCGTGGTATTGCTGATAACAACGCCGCCGGGATTCAGGTGCTTCTTGACTTCGGAGAAATACTCCCGGGACAACAGGTTGCCGGCGTTTGCGCGCCAAAAGAAGGTCGTGTTTTGGACGACGAGATCGAACCGCGTTAGCGGATTGCGTCTGAGCCAGCGGCGACCGTCATCGATGTGTATGTGAATCCGCGGATCTTGCAGCACCGGTAGAAGCTGCCCATATGATCGAATCAAATCGACATATGCCGGATTGATCTCGACGACGTCGATGCGCTCGACGCCGGGGAATCCCTGCAGGGCGCGCACCCACGCACCGGTGGATAGTCCGACGAACAGCACTCGCTTCGGGCTCGGCATCACGAGTGCCGCCATATACAGGCGCTCGAGGTGGTTCGGATTGGTATCGACGTCGATCGATGTCATGCCGTCGTAGACATTTCCTCCATAAACCAAATCTCCATCGGCGGCGGCTGCGGTGTGAATTATCCCGTGCCGGTTGGCGACGAAGTGAGTGACGCGATTCGCTCCGCTCGTGGCGAGTGTACCGAGGGAGCCCGGACCGGGATGAATGATACTCGACGAGATTGTACTAGCCGCCGCCGCTGCAACCAGAGTCACCAGAATGAGCTGTGGTTTTGCGGCTTTGAGTACAGCCGCTATCGATGCCAACAGACACATCACGGCGGCCAGGCCAAAGCATTGGTCGACCGTCAGGTAATCGAGCGCCACGAATCCTGTTATGAGGGGGCCCAGCGTGGAGCCCACGATGTTTCCGAAGTAGATTCTGGAAACCGACCGGCCTATTCGCGGACCGCTCGCAAGGGATCCAAGATGATGAACGACGGGAAAAAGAATGCTTTTTGATGCAGCTATGAGTGCGATCGCGACCGCTGGGACGGCAAGACTCTGATCGTTTGGATAGATGTAATTGGCGATGACCAAAGGCGTCAGCGCGTCCAGTAGCGCGGAGACGGCTAGCAGAACGGCCGCTGCGGCGTAAAGGTTCTGCACGCGGCCACACAGGTACTTGCCAATGCTGGCACCCGTTGCGATGCCCAGCAGATAAAACATCAATACGAAGGAGAATGCGGGCGGCAGCGTACGGTACGCGAATCCAGCAACGCGGACCCACAGTATCTCCTCACTCAGACTCAGAAAGCCGATGAGGAGCGCCAACCACCATGCAAAGCTAAACATCGCGCGGCCGCAGCCAGAACCATACGGCCGCACCAACGGCCGCATTGAGAGCCGCCGCGATGTATATCGTCGAGGTAAGCCCGAAATGGTAGAGGGCTACAAAGCCGGTGAATCCCGCTCCAAATGCGGCTCCCAAGGTGTTGGCGAAGTACAGAACGCCGACCGATACTCCGAGGTTTCGATAGCGACGGACGACATGAGTCACAAGAATGGGCAGAGTGGCGCCCATCAACGTCGTTGGTATCAGTAAGAGCCCAAAATTGACGGCGGCGATCGCAGCTAGCGAGCCATTTACGGTGGCAGCGCTAATGGAACGGATCAGATGGGGACTGCACACGCCGAACGCGCCAGTGGCGAGCTCGATCATCGCAAACATGGGAACCACTTGGCCGGGAAACCGGTCGGCGATCTCCCCACCCCCGAGTGCACCGAGGCCCAGACCGAGCATAAAAGTCGATACCACGATGGTGACCGACTCTATGTCAACACCGAAGCCTTCAAATAGCAGGCGCTGCCAGCAGATCTGATAAATGAGCGCAGCGGTGCCCGAAATCATGAAAAGAAAGACGAGGCCATAGTGAACGGCACGGGAGTGCACGATTCCATGGTCGTCCACATGGGCCGCCGAAATCGCTGGGTTCTCTGTGTTCTCTGTGTTCAGGACAAGCTCCCGCAGGCAATCATTGGACGGCTGTTGCCTACGGCTCTGCAGCAGTTTGAGTGTAGAAGTGTCGCGACGTACAAAAGGAGATTGAGTTCACAGTTATTTTACATATTCGGGTATCCCTGGAGATCGCGACGTCTGCGAGGCACCGATGATTGCTTCAGACGAGGCGGCGGTAGAAAAACGTCGTAGCGCAGAAACCGCCGCCCGGCAAGAGCGCATAGTCCGGAACGATACCGACCCGTTCCCAGCCGAGCCGAGCATAAAGCCGCTCGGCCTCGGCGCTTGCCGTGTCGAGGACGAGCAGCGACTTGCCGAGCTCACGCGCAAGCTCCTCCACGGCGCGCAGCATCGCGGTGCCAACCCCCTGGCGCCGCGCCCGGCCATGCACGAGCATCTTGGATACATCGGCGCGATGCGGCTGATTCTCCGGCAAATCGAGAATCAGTTGCACCGTGCCGATGGTGCCGCCCGAGTCCTCCGCAACCAGCAGCGCTCGCTCGCCGCGGGCCGTTGCCTCCGCCACGCGACGCCAAAAGGTCGACGCCTTGTCGAAGCTTAGCGGACTCATGAAGCTCACCGACGCACCGCCTTCCACGCAATCGATCAGCAGGTGAGCGAGCTCAAGAATCGTTGCGTCCGTTAGGCTTGTGAGTCGCTTGATTCCGAAGCTCATGTCAATGCTTGTCAATCAAAGACTGATATGATCCGGCGGCAATCCTGCGTGATAGCGGTCATGGACTGCCGTATACGCCGCCTCCAGATTGCCAGCAAATCGAGGGGTATTGAACAACGAGCCGGTGAGGCGATTGTGTTGAATCTTCGTCCTGATCTCGGCCATGCGCTGCGGGTTAAGGGCAAGCTCAACCGCCAGCTGCTCATACTCTCGCTGGGTGGAGGTGATCAGCTCCGCCGCACCGATGCCTGTAAGGAGGCTAGCGGCAATCCGGCTGGCAAACGCCTCTCCGGTCAGAGTCAGAACGGGAAGACCGACCCAAAGCGCGTCGCTCGCCGTCGTGCCGGCGTTGTACGGCAGAGTGTCTAGAAACAGATCCGCCGTGCGATATCGCGCCAGGTATTCCGCAGACTCCAGGCGCTCGCCAAAAATGAGTCTCCGCGGATCCAATCCATGTTGCGCGGCGTATGCGCGCAGGTTGGCGGCGCTAGCCTCATAGCCGGCATAGAGAAGCAGCACGCTCCCCGGCACTGCCTTCAAGATGCGCATCCAGCCGGCGAACGTTGCGGGCGAAATCTTGTAGCTGGTGTTGAAGCAACAAAACACGAACCCTTTTGGGGGCAGGCCGAGCTCCTCTCTGGTAAAGATCTTGTCGGAAATGCGCCGTTTGCAATCGTTCGCTTGGTGGCTGTCGGGCAGATAGATGATTTTCTCGCTGTAATGGCTCTCCGTTTCCGGAGTCACGACGGTGCGGTCGGCGACGATATAATCGATGTAATCTGCGCCCATAGTGCCGAGATAGCCGAGATAGTTCAGTTGCAAGGGTGCGGCCCGCAGAGCAAAGATATTCGCGCGGTTATTGAACGTATGGCCGCCGAGATCCACCGCAATATCAACGTTTAGCCTTCGGGCAAGCGAGGCAATCTCGAGGTTCGATCTTTCGCGCACGTCGATGAATTGATCGAAGGCCCTCTCGAGTCGCTGCTGCAACGCATCTTGCGTCTCGGAACCAAACGAAAACGCTACGATTTCGAATCTCGACCGATCGTGGATCTCGATCAGCTCGGCCAGTAAGCGGCCCACAGGATGCTCATGCAAATCGGCGGAAAAGTAGCCGATCCTGATCTTTTGAGCTCGCGCGCGGGGCGAGATCGGACCCAAAGAACCATTGGCCGGACAGTGGTGTTTCACCCACGTGCGAGCCGCACTGTGCTGCAGCCGCGCGGAATGCGTCAGTGCCATGAGAATGAACGGATGGCAGGCGTGACCGCCGGCCTCGATGCCGGTGACAATCTTTCCGACGAGCGCGTCATAGTCACTCCAGTCGCACACCTGCAGGCTCGACTCGAGGCGGGCGCCCGGAAGAAACTCGAAATCCGGCGCCAAAGCGCCAACGACCTTGTAATCGGCAATCGCAGAGTCAAATTGCTTCAGCTTGTGGTGCGAGAAGCCACGGTTGTAGTAGGCCTCGGCGTAATCTGGATTGATTGCGATTGCCCGGTCGAAGCTGTGCATCGCCTCCATTTTGTTGAGCATTAGCAGAGCAACGCCTCGGTTGAAGTGCGCTTCCGCATCATCCTCATTGATCGATATGGCGCGCTCATAGCTGACCAATGCCTCCTCCAGCCTGTCGAGTGCCCGGAGCACGTGGCCGCGAAGCGAGTATAAAGCAGCTTGGTCCGGCTTGATTGCGATTGCCTCGTCCCAGCTTGCACATGCTTCCTCATATCGGCCGAGATTGAACAGCAACAACGCTCTGTTGGCATGAGCGTCGAAGTGATCGGGCTTTATCCGGATGACCTGGTCATAACTGTCTATCGCGTCTTGCATTCGACCGGCATGCTGCAGTAGGAGTCCACGCCGGTAAATTGCGGGCACAAACCCTGGATTGATTGCGATGGCTCGATCGTAGCTCCCGAGAGCCTCGTCGGGACGCCCCAGGTCTTTGTAGGTTTCCGCGCGGCTGTAATGGGCGATCGCACTTCCCGGATCGAGGGCGATTGCTCGGTCGAAACACGCTAACGCAGCGTCCGCTCGATTGAGCTGTTTGAGGGCAAGACCGCGATTGCAGTGAGCGCCCGAGTTGCTTGGCTGGATGGTGATTGCCCGCTCGAAATACTGAATCGCCTGCGGCAGGTCCCTTGACTGGCCCGCGAGCACGCCCATGGCGTTGAGCGCATCAAAGTGGCCGGGCTCCGCGTCGAGTATCTGCTGGTATAACTCGCGAGCGGAAGCCAGCTGCCCCTGCTGCTGCAAAATCTGTGCGCGGCCGAACTGCTCCGCGAGCCGTATCCCGGCGGAATTCGTCATCATTGATCCTCATTTGGTATTCGAACTTTTAGCGACGCTGCCGCCTCGCTCAGACAAACCTCCAATGCCCGCACCGGAGCCAGATTGCGAAACAATCCAGCGCGGCGCGCGATGATTTTGGATCGTAACGCTTGCAACTCGACGGGGTCTTTCGCAAGCGCGACCGCTTTCTCCACGAAATCTTCCGGGCTCTTTGCCACGAGCTCGGGCATGTCGATCTCGCGCAGGATGCCGCTTGCGAGGCGGCCGCGCATGAAGTCGCCGTCGAATGCCAGGATCGGCAACCCGCACTCGATTGCCTGCAACGCCGTGTTGAAGCCGGAGAAACCCAGCGTATCGAGCATCAGTGCCGATCGTCGCATCAGTCCAAAGAATCCTGCGCGGTCGAGAAACGGAATGATGCTCACGTGGGCGTCGAAATCGACACCACCGCGGGCGAAGGCGGAGCGCAGGCGCTTCTCGAGGATACGGTCTCTGCTGTCGTACTGGCTTCGAAAGAACACCAGGCGGCCGCTGATGCTTTTTCGGAAGAAGGCCTTCCGTTGCAAACCTTTCGCGATTTGCACCCAGACGTCGTCATATTGGGGCGTATACTTGAATGGTTGGCCTGGACAGAGCAGTAAAGGCTGATTTTCCGGAAGGTTCAGGGATCTTAAATCCGGATCCGCATTCGGCGGCGCGAGCGGCTCCACGTAGACGCCGAGGTTGGGCAACGCTATGAGTTTTTCGCTGTAATTGTTCTCGGCGGCATCGGCAGGCTCGAAGGCTTGCGCGGACAGAAACAGATCGATGGTGGGTAAGCCGCTCGTTTCGGGATGTCCCCACGCTGCGGCCTGAATTGGCGCCAAGCGCAACGCGGCAAGTTTGACGGTCAGCGCGTCGCAGCCAATTTCTGGGTAGAGAATGACATCCAGCTGTCGGCCAGATATGGCGTCCACCCATTCGGGGAAATTTTTGGCGCGATTGTCGAAATAAGCCACCGAATCCATTGCGGTCTCGGTCTCCCGATCGACGATGGTGCTCAAGTGAAATACACTGATTTCGAACCTATCGCGGTTGAGATGATGCACCCATCCTCGGGTTATGGCCGTCCAAATGGAATGTTCGCTGATAAAGGAGGATACGATGCCGATCCGCAGTTTGCGGCCTGCCGGCGAATCGCCGTTCTGCGCGCGGCCGCCCGGCGCACGCCTCGGCAGCTTCGACATGAAAGTCACGCATAACGCGCCATATCGTTTCAACAGGTCGCGGTTGTTGTAGGGATGGTATGCCAGCCAGAACGGCTGCACTGCGCCAACCGCCCTATCGGGTGCCTCGATTCCCGGCATGCTTTCGTACCAGGACTCGATTTCATCCAAGGATTTGGCAAACAGTTTCCGCGATTCCGGAATCTCGGATTCGCTCTCGTAGATGGTCTTGATCTGTGCAATGGCAAGCACCCAACGCACCGTCAGGTTCTTGTCGTCAAGCGCGCGCGCGCGCTCCAGCTGCTGGATTGCCGCATCGTTGAGCCCGTTAGCTATCAGCGTATACGCGTAGGAAAGCAACATGTTGACGGATGGGGCGACAAGCGGCACTCCTCGTCGATAGTTCTCCACTGCTTCTGCGATGCGCCCCTGCTCGAATTGCGCTTGGGCGAGCGCGTCGAGTGCCGCCGGTGAATCCGAACGCAGCCGGACGGCTTTATCGGCGGAGTCGCGCGCCCGGTCATCCTGGCCGATCGCTTTCGACGCCACCGATAGATTCGCCCATGCCTCCGCATCCTCGGGACGCAACCGAGTCGCCTCTTCGAACGCCTTGGCCGCGTTGTGATCGTCTCCGACCTGCAAGAAGCACGCGCCGAGCAGGTTGTAGGCTGCATACGAGGATGGGTCGACTGCGCAGGCTTTTTCCAGCAGCGGGATAGCGGCGCGATGACGGCCCAGGTGATACAGCGTTTCCCCAAGGTTCGTGAGCGCGGCCAGTGAATCGGGCTGGAGTTTCACCGCAAGCTCGAACCATTGAAGCGCCGGCTCGAGTTGGCCGTCGCGAAGATAACTGACCCCCAGATTACCAACGGCCGCAACATCATTTGGACGTAGTGCGAGAGCAACGTTGATCAGCCGCTGCGCAACGTCGAATTTCCCCTGCTGAAGCGCGACGACCCCGAGCAAGTGGTTGGCGTCGAAGTCGTAGCGCGAACGTGCGAGGATTTCGCGATAGATCCGGGCGGCCTCATCCAGCTTTCCCGCTTGATGCAGGGCCGCGGCTTCGGCAATCGTGGCAAGGGCGTCGTCATTGCGGACGTTCCCTTGCTGTGGCTCATCGCTCATCATTGATCCTCGTGCTGACCTGCCGCTGCGCTCGTGCAATTCTTCGCTGCTAGTCGAATTCACGGCGCAAATCGGCCGCGACTCTCTCGAAGACGCCGCTCCAGTCGCCGGCGGCCGTTTGGCGATAGAGCTTAAGGCTCGGATACCATGGGCTGTCCGGGCGGTCGCGCATCCACCGGAAGTCCGGTGTCTGAGGCAGCAGCAGCCAGGTCCTCTGCCCGAGCGCGCCCGCGAGATGCCCAAGACTGGTGTCGACGGTGACCACGACATCCATGCACATGCACAGCGCGGCGGTATTGTCGAAGTCGAGCAGATCGTCTCCGAACGATATGATTCGAGGATCGGAATCGAGTGCGACTCGGTCCGCATCGCGCACTTGCGTCTGCAACCGGTAATACTCCAATCCGGTCGGCAGCTGCTCGAGCCAGTCGGCGAGGCGAATGCTGCGGTGAACATCGATGGGGTTTTTCGGGTTCCCGCTCCACACCAGCCCGACACGGGGCCGGCGAGGCTCCCCGAGACGGGCGCGCCATTGCGAAATCTTCGTCTGATCGGCTCGCAGATAAGCAGCGGTCGCCGGGATGGAATTTAGGGTCGTCTTGAACGCGAGCGGGAGGCTGAGGAGCGGACAATGAAATTCGAAAGGCGGCAACGGGCTGCCTGCGGCAATGACTTGTGAGGCACCCTCGAGGCTACCGAGCAACTCGCGCAAAACACCCGGTACTTCAAGGATAACGCTGGCTCCCAGCCGGGCGCACGAGGTGGCATAACGACAAAATTGGAGCGTATCTCCGAGGCCGGCTTCGCTGTACAGCAGGATGCGTTTTCCCGCGATGGACTCCTCGCCGAGCCAGCGCCGCCCGGCAAATGTGCGGGCCTCCCCGATGCCCAGGCGGTGCGCGTTGACCCAGCGCCATTCATACCCGCGCCACCCCGATTCGAAGTCGCCCAGGAACAACTGGGCCATGGATCGGTTGTACTGCGCATCGGCGAACTGCGGGTTGAGTTCGACCGCCCGATCATAGCTCGCCAGCGCCTCGTTCCACCGAGCACACTCTTGCATCAATAGCGCCCGATTGTAGTGGGCCATGACGTCGGTCGCGTCGAGCTTTATTGCGCGGTCATAGCTGAGCAACGCGGCCTCCCGTCGGCCGAGCATCTGCAGCACGACGCCTCGGTTGCAGTACGCGTGCGCGTAGTCCGCGTTCCGCTCGATCGCACGATCGTAGCCGGCCAGCGCTTCCTGAAGCCGCCCAACGATCTTGAGCGCATTGGCGCGCTTGTAATGAGGCTCAGCGCGCGCGGGATTCAATGCGATGGCCTGGTCATATAGAGGAATCGCGCGCTCAAAATCCTGCGCCGCTGCACAGTCCGCAGCCGCCGCGTAGACCGTATCGAAAGCGCTCTGCGAGCTCGATTCTGGTGACGGCCCAGAAAGCGAGCAAGATGGGTCAACAGCCAGAGGGGAGCGCGATACCAGCGTCTGCGTCGACACCTGTCGCCGGAAGAGTCTCTGAAAGATCGATGACACGAAACGAGTCTAGCACTGCGAGGTGTGCTGCAATTCAAAATAGCGCAGGTTTGGGTACTGGTATCATTGACCCATGCTGCCGAGACTGCGCGACCTACTGAAGCCGAAGAAAAGCCGAAGCCGGGCACTGTCGCCGGAGTCGCCGATGGGAGGCTCCGCGACGTCCGCGTCGAGCGCTGCATCGTGGGACGAGCTATTCCGGGAGGGGCAGAGGCTGCAGCAGCAGGGACAGCTGGAGGGGGCGATCGAAGTGTACGGTAAGTGCATCGAGCGAGCGCCGGAGCGGGCGCAAACTTATTACAAGCGGGCAAACGTGCTGAACACTCTGGAGCGATTCGAGATGGCGCTCGCGGATTACGATCGCGCAATAGGCCTCGACCCTGCTTACGCTTATGCTTTGTGCAATCGAGGATCGGTGTTGGAGCGACTCGAGCGGCGCGACGAGGCGCTTGCAAGCTATGATCGTGCCATCGAAGTGGATCCCGAAGACGCTTTGACGCACTACAACCGCGGCTCGGTGCTCAAGGATCTCAAACGTTTTGAAGAGGCACTCGCGAGCTACGAGACGGCGATTGGTCTTAACGGCAGTTACGCCGAGGCTTACGTCAACCGCGGCAACGTACTACAGGAGTTGCGGCGGCATGAGGCGGCGATTGCGAGTTTCGACCACGCTATCGCGCTCAAGCCGACGGTTGCCCAAGCCTTCTTGGGACGCGCCGCCTGCCGGCACTTCATCAAGCGCCTGGAGCAAGCGCTCGGCGACTACAACAACGCGATCGCGCTCAAGCCAGATCTCGCCGCTGCATACTTCGGCAGGGGTAACCTCCTTGCCGACCTCGATCGTCACGCCCAGGCCGTGACCGATTATCTCAAGGCAACCGGGCTGGAGCCGGATGCCGCGTATCACCAGGGTCTAGCGTCATCTCTTGCTCGACTAAAGCGCTTCGACCTTGCAATTACGAGCCTTGATCAGGCGATGGCGATCGACCCGGAAGGAAAATACCTCCTAGGGACCAGTCGTTCGACCAAGATGCAAGCCTGTCGCTGGGATGGCTTGGGCGAGGACTTGGATCGCATCGCCAAAGGCGTGGGCGAAGGAAAGCCCGTCTGCGTGCCCTTGGTGCTTGCGGCGCTCACGGATTCTCCGGCGCTGCTGCGGTCCGCAGCCGAAATCTTCGTGCGCGACCAGATCAATAGCTCGCACGAGGAGAGGCTCGGCGGAATCCCGGGAATATCTTATGCGCATGTTCCGGGGCGAAGAGCAGGCAAAATCCGCATAGGATATTTCTCATCGGATTTTCGGACGCACCCTGTGGCGCATCTGACCGCCGGCTTATTCGAACGCCATGACCGCGAGACGTTCGACGTGACAGCCTTTGCGTTCGGACCGGAGACGAACGATGCCATCCTGCCGCGCTTGACCAGAGCTTTCGATCGCTTCATCGATGTGCGTCAGAAATCCGATCTCGAGGTGGTCGTCGCGGCTCGCGAACTGGGGATCGACATCGCGGTCGATCTGAACGGACTCACGCTGCATTCTCGCACCAAGATCTTTGCCTTGCGTGCTGCCCCGATTCAGGTCAACTTTCTGGGTTACCCCGGCACGATGGGCGCGGAGTTCATGGACTATCTGATCGCCGACGGAACGGTCGTGCCGCGCGAGCAGCAAGCGCATTACGTCGAGAAAATCGCTTATCTGCCCGATTGCTTCCTGCCCTTTGATTCCAGCTACGCAATTGCGGAAAGGACAGTCACGCGCGAGGAGTTGGGGTTACCGCCGCAGGGGTTCGTGTTCTGCTGCTTGAATAACAGCTACAAAATCCTGCCTCAGATGTTCGATCGGTGGATGAGGATTCTAGAGCGGACCGAGAACAGCGTGTTATGGCTGCAGCAAGCGGATGCGGCCGTCGCCGACAATCTGCGCCAGGAGGCTGCGCGGCGCGGAATCGAGGGGGCGCGATTGATCTTCGCTGACCGGGTGGCTTCCCTGCCGGAGCATCTGGCGCGGCTTCGAGCTGCGGATCTATTTCTCGACACGTTTCCGTACACGGCTCACGCGACGGCGCTCGACGCGTTATGGGCCGGGGTGCCGTTGCTGACGTATGCGGGCGAGAGCTTCGCGAGCCGCGTGGCGGCGAGCTTGTTGCGCACGGTCGCTCTGCCCGAGCTCATCGCCGGCTCGCCGTTGCAGTACGAAGAGAAGGCTCTGGAGCTGGCCGCCGACCCCGTGCGGCTCAAGGAATTGCGACGCAGGCTGGCCATGAGGAACACGCCGATATTCGATACGGAGCGCTACACGAGAAACCTCGAGGCCGTCTACCAGGCGATGTACGAGCGCCAGCGTTCGGGCTCGCCGCCTGCCCACCTCAACGACCGGCTCGCAACATGAGGCGCACTGCCCTCAAGTCGCGAGCGCGGTCAAACCTCACCTTCGTCCATCTCGCGAAGACGAAATACAAGGTCGAGTGCGTCGCGCGGGCTCAATCCGTTGGGGTCGACGGAGCGCAACGCAGAAAGCACGGGCGAGAGCACGGCCGGCCGCACAGACTCGCGCGATGTCGCGGATAGCGGCGTGAACAGCTGCAATTGAGACTGCGTCGACACGGAGCTGCGCAGCGCATCGCGCTCACGCTCGAGCTCGGTCAAGTAGCGCCGCGCCGCGGCAATCACATCCGTCGGAATACCCGCGAGTGCGGCGACTTGGAGCCCGTAGCTTTGATTGGCGGGACCCTCCTTGACGCTATGGAGAAACACCAGGGCGTCGCCGTGCTCCACAGCTTCGACGTGCACGTTGGCGGCACCGGGTACCTCGCCGGGAAGGCTCGTGAGCTCGAAGTAATGGGTCGCAAATAACGTGAACGCGCGGATCACCTGAGAGATGAAGGCTGCGCAAGCCCAGGCGAGCGAAAGGCCGTCGAAAGTGCTGGTACCGCGCCCAACTTCATCCATCAGCACCAGGCTGCGGTCGGTGGCATTGTTGAGGATAGTCGCAGTCTCCGTCATCTCGAGCATGAACGTCGAGCGGCCGCCCGCCAGGTCGTCGGAAGCGCCGATCCGCGTGAAAATGCGGTCGAGCGGCCCGAGCTGCACGCGCCTCGCGGGCACAAAGCAGCCGATGTGCGCGAGGATGACAATGAGCGCGGTTTGACGCATGTATGTGCTCTTGCCGCCCATGTTGGGACCGGTGATTATCAAGGTGCGTCGCGACTCATCGAGGCACACATCGTTCGGAATGAAAGGGTTGCGGCTCGCTCGCTCCACCACCGGATGGCGACCGCCCTCGATATGCAGTAGCGGCTGGTCGACGAGCTCGGGCTGGATGCAATCGAGCGTCGCCGCGCGCTCGGCGAAGCAGGTGAGCACGTCCAGCTCTGCGATCATCGCGGCGGTTTTTTGGAGGATTGGCAAACGCTCGATCAGAAGGTCCAGCAGTGCCTCGTAGAGCTCTTTCTCGCGGCCAAGCGCTCGATCGCGGGCACCCAGCACCTTGTCCTCAAATGCCTTGAGCTCCGGAGTGATGAACCGCTCGGCGGATTTGACGGTCTGGCGCCGTTGATAGTCCTTCGGGACGGTCTCCGCCTGGGAGCGGTTGATCTCGATGAAGAAGCCCTGCACGCGGTTGAACCCGAGCCGCAGGCTGGATAAGCCTGTGCGCTCGCGCTCGCGCCGCTCGAGCTCGAGCAAGAACTGTTCGGTATTGCTGCCGAGCAGCCGCAGCTCGTCGAGCTCGGCGTCATAGCCGACCGCGATAACGCCGCCGTCGCGCAGAAAATGCGGGGGCGAATCAACCACGGCGCGGCAGAGCAGTCCGTGCTCGGTGCGATGGTCACCGAGTTCCGAGAAGAGCCGCTCGAGCACCGGCGAGTATGCCTCGCCGCTCGCAATTCGCAACGATTCGTTGAGGGCCGGTAGAGCGCCGAGCGCCGTGCGCAAGCGCACCAAATCTCGCGGCCGCGCCGAGCGCAGCGCGATGCGCGCCAAAATGCGCTCCATATCACCGATCTCGCGCAGCGTTTCGGCGAGCACCGAACGACGCGAGCCTTCCATCAACGTTGCGACGGCCTGATAGCGAGCGCGCAGCACCGCGCGGTTGCGCAGCGGCCGATGCAGCCAGCGACGCAACATGCGGCCGCCCATCGCGGTTGCCGTGCAGTCGAACACGCCCGCAAGTGTGAGTTCGGGTTTCCCGGTGAGACTCTCATCCAGTTCCAGATTGCGCCGCGTGGCAGGATCCATGATCAGCGCCCCGTCGCGCTCCTCTGTGTTTAGCCCACGCAAATGCGGTAACGCCGCCCTCTGGGTCTCGCGCACGTAATTGAGTAGCGCGCCCGCTGCCGCAATTGCGAGCGGCTTATCCGCGCATCCGAACCCAGCAAGGTCACGAGTGTGAAATTGCTCCGTCAATGCGCGAGTGGCCGAGTCGAGCTCGAAATGCCAGGGTGGGCGCCGCCGCCACGTACGCTCCGTAGCTTGCGGGTCTGCGGCAGGAAGTGCGCCATCCGGCGTCAGTAGTTCCGCCGGACGCAGACGCTCGATCTCGGCTTCGAGCGCCTGCGCATCATCGACTTCCATGACCGTGAAGCGCCCGGCTGACAAATCCAGCCATGCGAGGCCGAAGCGTCCGTTTCGGCCGTACACGCTTGCCAGCACGGTGTCGCGGCGCTCCTCGAGCAGCGCCTCGTCGGTGACCGTGCCGGGGGTGACTATGCGCACCACCTCGCGCTCCATGGGACCCTTGGTCTTGGCGAGATCGCCGCGCTGCTCGCAGATCGCGACCGATTCGCCCTTGCGAACCAGGCGCGCGAGGTATATATCGATGCTTACCGCGGGAACACCCGCCATGGGAATCGGCGCGCCCGCGGAAGCGCCGCGCTGTGTCAGGGCGATATCCAAGAGCTGCGCGGCGCGGCGCGCATCATCGTAGAACATCTCGTAGAAATCGCCCATGCGGTAGAACAGCAGGGTCTCAGGGTACTGCGCCTTGATGCGGAGATACTGCTGCATCATGGGAGTGTGGCCCGGAGAGTCACCGGCCTGCATCATCAAAATACTATGTTGTCAGACGCCGATTTCGCCTGGTATCGATCGCGGATGGGCGTATACGCCGCTTCAATGTTGCCGGTGAAGCGTGGCATCTCGAACAACGGCCTCATGGGCCGATTGCCGAGCAGCTTGTCGTTGGTTTTCGCCGGTCGAGGCGAGTTCAATGTCTGTTTTCCCCAAGTGTTCACCCGCGGATATTGACAGAACACTGAGAATTGTCCAGGCGGGTTATCGAGCCGGGTGGGGACCCGTTTGCGCACACTTTGCAGGGCTTCAAAGCGAAGGCGCTGTGCGTCTGTGTTAACGTGACGAGGGGAATACGCGCAATGACCTATCGGAGTACAGGGCGATGAGAACCTTGTTGCATGTCGGGTGCGGCTCGCAAAATAAATCCGGATTGAAAGGCTTTGATTCCGATGACTGGCGGGAAATCCGCTTCGACATCGACCCGTCGGTCTACCCCGATATCGAGGGGACCCTGACGGACATGGACGCGGTAACCACCGGAAGTGTGGACGCCATTTACTCGTCTCACAACATCGAGCATGTGTTTCCGCACGAGGTTCACACGGTTTTGCTCGAATTTCATCGAGTGCTGAAGCAGGACGGCATTGTGGTTTTGACCTGTCCGGACCTGGTCAGCGTTTGCCAGGCCGTAGTCAACGACAGGCTGATGGAGACGCTGTACGTGTCGCCGGCGGGTCCGATTGCACCGATAGATATCCTATACGGGTATCGAGAAGCCATTGCGAAAGGCGCGATCTATATGGCGCACAAGACTGGGTTTACCTTCTCCACCTTGCAGGATGCTTTCTTCAAGGCTGGGTTCAAGTTCAATGTCGGCGCCGCCCGGCCGAAAGACTTTGATCTATGGATCGTCTCGTTCAAACAGGTCATGTCGAATGAGGAGGCCATGAAGATAGCGACGAATTTCCTGCCCTGATCTCTTTCCAGGAATTAGGCTGCTGCGCAGGTACCCCGCGAGTGCGTCCGGATAGAAGTCAGCGCACGTTTTGGTGCTGATATTATTGATTCATGCTGCAGAAGATTCGAGGTTTATTCAAGCTCGAGGCGAAGCCGCGCCAGTCGGCGGCGGCGCCGACCGGGGCATCGACGAGCCTTGCGAGCCCGCTGCCCCATCGCTTGCACGCGGTGAGGTGGCGATGAAAGATCGAGATGACGCGTTCATGCGACTCGCCGCCCGGGTGGGAAAGAGGCTGCGCGAGCGCGGACAAATGGTCGCGACGGCCGAATCGTGCACCGGCGGCTGGATCGCGAAAGCGCTCACCGACGTGCCCGGTAGCTCGCAATGGTTCGGCGAGGGATTCGTCACGTACAGCAACGACGCCAAGGTGCGAACTCTCGGTGTCTCACGCGCGGCTCTTGCGCGGGAGGGCGCAGTGAGCGCGGCGGTCGCTCGCGCTATGGCGAAAGGAGCGCTCTGCCGCACCGGAGCCGAGGTCGCCGTCTCCGTCACGGGTATCGCAGGCCCAGACGGGGCGGTTCCCGGGAAGCCGGTAGGCACCGTGTGGTTTTGCTGGGTCCAACGCGTCGGGGGTCGTACGCTCTCCTTCGTCGAGCACAAGCGCTTTCGCGGCGGGCGCGATGCCGTGCGCCGAAGCACCGTGCGGTATGCACTTCGCCGGCTGGCGGCACGTTAGGAGCGAGCAGCCCTGTGCGCTTGTTCTTCGCCGCCTTTCCCGATGGCGAGACGCGGCGCCTGATCGCATCCACCGCCGCAGCACTCGAACTCGGCGATGACGCTCGCCGTGTACCTTGCGAGAATTACCACCTCACGTTGGCATTTGTGGGCGAGGTGTCTAATGCGCAGGCCGCCTCGCTGCGCACCATCGGACCGGCCCAGGTGCCTGTTTTTGCCGTTCGCTTCGACACCTACGAGCACTGGCCGAAATCTGAAGTCGTCGTGATCGCGGCGAACGAATGTCCACCAGCCTTGCTCGATTTGCAATGCACACTCCGCGGCGCGCTCGCCCATCAGGACATCGCCTCGGACCCCAGGTCATTCCGCCCGCATGTAACTATTGCGAGAAAGGTCGTGCAAGCGCCTGTGCAGCAAGCAATGTCGGGATTTCTATGGACGGTAACCGCGTTTCAACTCGTGCGCTCCGTCGGATCGGACGCTGGCTCCGCTTATACAGTACTCGACCGGTGGTCCCTACTGGATAAGCCAGATTGCGGTGAATAAAACTCTGTGGTTTGGACGCATATGGGATGAGCGTCAGCCGCTGGATATGGAATAATAGCGCCACACCTTGTCAAGGACTTCCAATGATAGAAGAGAATCGAAAGAAGGCTCTCGCTGCTGCATTGAGCCAAATCGAAAAGCAATTTGGCAAAGGCTCCGTGATGCGCTTGGGCGATGCGGGCGCGACCTACGAAGTGGAGTCGATCCCGACGGGATCTCTGGGTCTCGATATTGCGTTGGGCGTCGGCGGTATCCCGCGCGGCCGTGTAATCGAGATTTTCGGTCCCGAATCCTCCGGTAAGACGACGCTCACGCTCGCCGTCATCGCCTCGGCGCAAAAGCACGGCGGTACTGCGGCGTTCGTGGACGCAGAGCATGCCTTGGACCCGATCTACGCGGAAAAATTGGGCGTCAAAGTGAACGATCTCCTGGTCTCGCAGCCGGACACCGGCGAGCAGGCGCTCGAAATCACCGACATGCTGGTGCGTTCGGGAGCCGTCGATGTGGTCGTGGTCGATTCCGTGGCCGCGCTCACGCCGAAGGCGGAGATCGAGGGCGAGATGGGGGATCAGCACATGGGCCTGCACGCGCGGCTCATGTCGCAGGCGCTGCGCAAGCTTACGGGCAACATCAAGCGCTCGAACACCATCGTGATCTTCATCAACCAGATTCGCATGAAGATCGGTGTGATGTTCGGCAATCCGGAAACCACGACGGGCGGCAACGCGCTCAAGTTCTACTCCTCGGTGCGCATGGACATTCGCCGCATCGGCGCGATCAAGAACGGCGAGGAAGTGGTGGGCTCGATGACCCGCGTCAAGGTGGTGAAGAACAAGGTGGCGCCGCCGTTTCGCGAGACCGAGTTCGAGATCATGTACGGCACGGGCATCTCCAAGGAAGGCGAGATCATCGAGCTCGGCGTGCTGCACAATCTGGTGGAGAAATCCGGTTCCTGGTACAGCTACAAGGGCGAGCGCATCGGACAGGGCAAGGACAACGTCCGCACGTTCTTGCAGCAGCATCCGGAAATCTCCCAGGACATCGAGGCGCAGATTCGCGCCAAGCTGATTCCTGAAAAGGCGACCATGAACCGCGGTGCGGACGCCAAAGAAGCGTAGCCTTCGAAGGGAGGGGCGGGACGGGGTCGATCCGCTCGACGGCCGCGCCGCACGCGCGGCGGCGCGCGATATCTTGTCGCGGCGCGATTACTCTTCCGGGGAATTGCGCAGCAAGCTGCTCGGCAGGGGATACGACGCTACCGTGATCGCCGAGCTCATCGAGCGGCTGCGGGCCGAGAGACTGCTCGATGACGGCCGCTATCTGGAGAACTTCGTGGCGTATCACGCCTCCCGCGGCCAGGGTCCTAATCGGGTGGGCGCGGATCTGCGCCGCCTCGGCCTGCCGGGCCCTGAGATCGAAGCGACGCTCGCAGCCTATGCGGATTGGCTCACTCAACTTAAGCGGGCGCGCGAAAAGAAGTTTGGAACTTCGCCGCCGACCAATTACGCTGATCGGCAGCGCCAGGCTCGATTCCTGGCTTACCGGGGCTTCAGCGGCGCGCAGATTCGAGCCGCATTGGGGCTAGACACCGATTTGGACGCCGATACGACAGACGAGATATGAAACGCGACCCTAAGTTGAGGATGATGACCAGCTCGGAAATCCGGGCGAGCTTCCTGGAGTTCTTCCGCAAGAACGGCCACACGGTCGTGCCCTCGAGTTCCCTCGTTCCGGGCAACGATCCGACACTGCTGTTCACCAACGCCGGCATGGTGCAGTTCAAGGATGTGTTTCTCGGCAAAGACACCCGCAGCTACACGCGCGCGGCGAGCGCGCAACGCTGCGTGCGGGCGGGCGGTAAGCACAACGATCTCGAGAATGTCGGCTACACCGCCCGCCACCACACCTTTTTCGAGATGCTCGGTAATTTCAGCTTCGGCGACTACTTCAAGCGCGAAGCCATTCATTTTGCGTGGAACTACATCACCGGCACGCTGGGTATCCCCAAAGAACGCCTGTGGGCGACGGTTTACAAGGAGGACGACGAAGCGGCGCGCATCTGGACGGAGGAGATCCACATCGACCCGACGCGCTGCACGCGCATGGGTGAGCAATCCAACTTCTGGTCGATGGGGGAAACAGGCCCCTGCGGCCCCTGTAGCGAGATTTTCTACGACCACGGTCCCGACGTGCCCGGCGGCCCTCCCGGCTCCCCGGACGAGGACGGCGACCGATATGTGGAGATCTGGAATCTTGTTTTCATGCAATACGACCGATCGGCGGACGGCGTGCTCGTGCCCCTGCCCAAACCCTCGGTCGACACCGGGATGGGGCTGGAGCGTGTCGCCGCGGTCATGCAAGGGGTGGACAGCAACTACGATATCGACCTCTTCAGAGCATTGATCCGAACCGCCGCGGAGATCACGGACACTCGTGAGCTCGATTCCCCGAGTCTGCGCGTGATCGCGGATCACATCCGGGCATGCACCTTTCTCATCATCGATGGGGTGGTGCCCTCGAACGAGGGCCGCGGCTATGTGCTGCGCCGCATTATTCGGCGTGCCATCCGGCATGGCTACAAGCTCGGGCAAACCCAGCCTTTCTTCCACAAGCTCGTGCCTACGCTCGCGCGAGAAATGGGCGGCTATTACTCGGAACTGCTCGAGGGGGAGTCGCGTGCCGCCGAGGTGATCGCACAGGAGGAGTTCCGATTTGCCGAGACCCTGGCAACGGGCATGGCGCTGCTCGACGCCGAGACGGCCAAGCTCTCCTCGCCGGTAATTCCGGGGGAAACCGTTTTCCGCCTTTACGATACCTATGGCTTTCCGGTCGACTTGACGGCGGACGTCGCGCGCGAGCGCGGCCTGACCGTCGATCAGGAGGGTTTCGACGCGGCGATGGCCGCGCAGCGGGACCGCGGCCGCTCCGCGAGCAAGTTCGGGCTTGCTGCGTTGAAGGACTCCGTCAAGCTCAGCGGCAGGACGGGTTTTTCGGGGTATGACCGCTTGACGGGCCTCGCCCGAGTCACCGCCTTGATTTTCGATGGGGCCGTGGTCGATACCTTGCGCGTCGGCCAGGAAGGGCAAGTGGTTCTGGACGAGACGCCTTTTTACGCGGAGGGCGGCGGCCAGATGGGCGATTCGGGAGCCCTCAGCGGCCCCGGCGCGCGCTTCACGGTTCGTGATACGCAGAAAATCGGTGCCTCGTTCGCGCATATTGGTGTCGTCGAATCCGGGGTGCTTCGCGTGGGGGATGAGCTGGATGCGCGGGTCGACGGTGACCGGCGGACCGCCATCGCCCTCAATCACTCCGCCACGCACCTGTTGCATGCCGCCCTGCGCGCGGTGCTCGGCAAGCACGTGCAGCAGAAAGGATCTCTGGTCGCACCGGATCGTTTGCGCTTCGACTTCTCGCACATACAGGCCGTAGCCGCGGACGATCTGCGCAAACTCGAGGATATGGTCAACCGGGCGATACGCCGCAACGACCCCGCGCAGACGCGGGTGATGGCGCTCGACGATGCGGTCGCGGCGGGCGCGATGTCGCTTTTCGGGGAGAAGTACGAAAACGACGTGCGCGTGCTCTCCTTCGGCGATTTCTCCATGGAACTCTGCGGCGGCACTCACGTCGAAAGAACTGGCGACATCGGATTGTTCAAGATCATCAGCGAGACCGGGG
>Ga0302324_100006171_pt1 | contig 25925 bp, 19 predicted proteins | sample Palsa_T0_1_FD_201949 | JGI IMG/M metagenome (GOLD analysis project Ga0302324, IMG submission 201949) | Peat permafrost microbial communities from Stordalen Mire near Abisko, Sweden - Palsa_T0_1 | ecosystem: Environmental > Terrestrial > Soil > Palsa > Peat permafrost | place: Sweden: Abisko... | reverse complement strand
TAAATCCTTAAGAATGTGGTGGCCAGGGACGGAGTTGAACCGCCGACGCCAGCCTTTTCAGGGCTGCGCTCTACCACCTGAGCTACCTGGCCACTTTCGTCCGCATGTCTTCGCATCCCCTATTCGCAAAACGACGGACGACCAATCTGGTCGGGCACTGGCGCTCTCACTGGACGGGATGCCGCGAAGCTCAACAGTCGTTGCGCTCCGAACGTGCTGAACTTTCGCATTATAACAACGCCTTGGCATTCTCTCAAAATTGTTGCAGACAATTCTTCCGCGCCAATTTCTTGGTCGCGTTCTTTGCCACGAGGGCAGGCCGCTTTTTTCATCGTGTTCTCGTCTTCTTCACGAAAGAAAGAGGGCGCTCGGCATGCCATTCATGATCGTCAACCGGCAACGGTTTGTGCCAAACCAGTATGGGATCTCGCGATAGTCGTCGGCGTCAAATACCGCCAGATCGGCGTCCTTGCCCGGCTCGATGCTGCCCTTGCGCTCGGCCAACTGAAGCGCCCATGCTGCGTTAATCGTGGCCGCTGCAATCGCTTCCGCCGGCGACATTTTCATGTGCGTGCAAGCCAGTGACATCGCCATCGGCATGCTCAGCGTCGGTGAGGAACCTGGGTTGTAATCGGTGGCAAGCGCAACTGCCGCACCGGATGCAATGAAACCGCGCGCATTCGGATATCTCCCCAAACCAAGAAAGTAATTCGCGCCCGGGACAAAGGTTACAACCGTGCTCGTCTGGGCGAGCGGCGCGAGGTCTGCGCCGTTCACGTGATCCATGTGATCCAGCGACGCTGGAGCATAACGAAGAAGTCGCCCCAATCGCGTTTCGCTAAGTTGCCCCACATGTGCGCGGACAGCTAAACCGTGTTGCTGAGCGGTCGAAAATATCCGTTCGGTTTCCGCGGCACTGAAAGCTCCACGATCGCAGAAGACGTCAACGAACCGGGCGAGCTTCCGCTTCGCAACCGCAGGTATCATTTCGTTGCAGACAAGGCCGACATATTCCTGAGAACGTCCGCGGTACTCGGGAGGAACGACATGCGCCCCCAGAAAAGTGGGGACGACTGTTCCCGGCCACTCGCGCGCGGGCGCGCGGATGGCTTCGAGCGACTTTAGTTCAGATTCGAGGTTGAGGCCGTAGCCGGACTTGGCCTCGACGGTCGTGGTTCCGTGACGAGCCAAATCTTCCAGGGTCGCCAAAACCTTCTGCGCCAGCGCGCTTTTCGCGGCCCTCCGCACGCCGTCGATGCTGGAGCGAATTCCGCCCCCAGCCTCGGCAATCTCCTCGTAGCTGGCACCAGAAATGCGCTTCTCAAAATCCAGCAGCCGCGGTTTTGCGAACACCGGATGAGTATGCGAATCGACGAAGCCGGGCAAAACCAGACGCCCAAGGCAATCAATCTCCGTAACCTTCTTGCGATTCTTCTTGAGCCACGGATCGCGCAGCGCGTCTTTCGTGGCGCCCACCGAAACGATCTTCCCGCCAAGGCAGATCACGGTCGCGTCATGAATAATTCCCAACTCGGAAAGCGAAGCGCCGCGTCGCGGGCCGTTGAGCTCTGAGCGCAGCGTAAGAAGTTGGCCGATATTGACGAGCAGTACAGGGCGCTCGATTTTCGCTTTCAATTCCACGAATCAATCCTAGTTTAATATGATGTGTCTGAATATCAGATGGATTGCATAATCAGACACTCGGGGCAACGCATCATGGAATCGGCCAGAGCAGGCTAGCGGGATGCACTCGTTGTACCCGCCAGACTGCGCAAGCGTTTTCGTATTGAAGAGGGAACCTTTTCTCGGCGATCACCAAGGGTGCATAGTGCCTGCATAGTGGGTCGCCGGTTTCTCGACGCCAACATTCTTTTTCCCGGCGCCGCGGCGCGGGACTGCTTCAACTGTGGAAGCTCGATAACGCAGTCTTGTGTAGTTCGCGTTATGCACTCGAGGAGGCAAGAACGAACCTGGATAAGAGAGCAGCGCGTGCGACTGCACCGCCTTTCACAACCAATGCATTTCTTCGATGCTTCGCAACGGAAGTTCCCTCGCGGGGTCTCTCTACCCGAAAAGAATGTGCCGATCCTGCTGGCCGCCATCGAGGCGCGATCCACTCATTTGTTGACCGGTGATGTTAAACACTTCGGCCGCTTTTTGGGTACAAAGATCGAGGGCATCGCGATCGTTCTAGCGGATGAATATCTGCGAGCCCGGGCGACGTAACGACGAAAGACAGGCCTCGAATGAGCCCTCACCGCTCATTTCTCCATCGGCACCTTCAGGCCCGTCTTCCCCGCAAACTCCTTTGCCTCCTCATATCCCGCATCCACGTGCCGAATCACCCCCATTCCCGGATCGGTAGTCAGCACGCGCTCGATGCGCGAGGCCATCATCTCCGTACCATCGGCAACCGTGACCTGTCCCGCATGGAGCGAATAACCGATGCCCACGCCACCGCCGTTGTGAATCGAAACCCACGACGCCCCCGCCGCCGTATTCAGCATCGCATTCAGCAGCGGCCAGTCGGCCACCGCGTCCGAGCCATCTTTCATACTTTCAGTTTCACGAAACGGAGAAGCCACCGACCCGCAATCCAAATGATCGCGCCCAATAACAATCGGAGCCTTGATCTTTCCTTTTTTCACCAGGTCGTTGATCGCCAGCCCAAAGCGCGCCCGTTCGCCATACCCCAGCCAGCAGATGCGAGCCGGCAATCCTTGAAACTTGATGCGCTTCCGAGCGAGTTCAATCCAGCGCCGCAAGCTACGATTCTCCGGAAAAAGTTCCAGCACCAGATCATCGGTGACCGCGATATCCGAAGCCTCGCCCGAAAGCGCCGCCCATCGAAACGGTCCGCGCCCTTCGCAAAACAAGGGACGAATATAAGCCGGAACGAATCCCGGAAAGTCATAAGCATTCTTTACCCCGCGCTGAAACGCAAACGTCCGAATATTGTTGCCATAATCAAACGTGACCGAGCCCATCTTCTGCAGCCGCAGCATGCCCTCCACGTGCCGAGCCATGGCATCGAGCGACCGCTCCTGATAAGCCTGCGGATCGCGCCGGCGCAATTCAATAGCCACTTCGAACGTCATGCCGTTCGGCACATACCCATTCAGGGGATCATGCGCCGAAGTTTGATCGGTGAGAATATCCGGAACCACGCCGCGCTCGGCGAGCTCCGGAATAATATCCGCGCAATTGCCCACCAGCCCAACCGAAACATTTTCTTTCTTGCGCACCGCATTCTTAAGAATACGCAGCGCCTCATCCAGGGTGTTCACGAGAAAATCGCAATAGCCCGTCTTAAGCCGTTTCTTGATCCGTTCAGGATCGACATCGATCCCCAGAAACGACGCACCCGTCATGGTGGCCGCCAAAGGCTGCGCGCCGCCCATGCCGCCCATGCCGCCGGAGACGATCAGCTTCCCGCTAAGATCACCGCCAAAATTCTTGTCGCCGGCTGCGTTGAAAGTCTCGTAAGTTCCCTGCACGATTCCTTGTGAGCCGATGTAAATCCACGACCCGGCCGTCATCTGCCCATACATCATCAGCCCAGCGCGCTCGAGTTCGTTGAACTTTTCCCAGTTCGAAAAATGCCCAACCAGATTCGAATTCGCGATCAGGACGCGCGGCGCGTACTCGTGAGTCTTAAATACTCCGACCGGCTTGCCCGACTGCACCAGCAGCGTCTCATCGTTCTCAAGATTCTTCAGCGAGCGGATGATGGCGTGATAACAGTCCCAGTTGCGAGCGGCCTTGCCCGTGCCGCCATAGACAACCAGATCCTGAGGCCGCTCGGCCACATCCTCATCAAGATTATTCATGAGCATGCGCATAGCCGCTTCCTGCTGCCATCCTTTGCAGGAGAGCGAGGTGCCACGCGGGGCGCGGATGCGGGTGTAGGAAGTGGTTTGAGTTTCGATATCAACCGGCATGGGGATATGGTAGTTCGTCGGGCATCGAATCATCAATCCGACGCACAGGCTTCTTGTTGGCACCTTCCCAACCCTGTCATCCTGAGCGGAGCAGGAGCTTCGCGAGGTGCAGCTTTTGCGGAGTCGAAGGACCCCCTGCGTACTTCTCCCCATGCAACGCCACCGCAGGGAAATTCTCCCAACGAACAGTAAGTCCATCCCACGGACCTTGCCGTACGTGCTAACTCCGGTATCCAGGAGGGACAACGATTGCCGTCGTGCCAGGCCCTGCGCCGCACCGGCGGGATTTCAGCCTCCCATCGGCCTGATGCCGTTTGCTACCCGGCTTGCGAGTTTCTCCCCCTACCTGCGCTTCCGGAATCAAGACCCGTTCGATCTCTTCCCGGAGCCAACGGTTTGCCGGATCGTTCTCCACACTCTCATGCCAGTACAAATGGGCCTCGAGACGCGGCGCCTGGAGTGGGAAGGGATAGACTCGATTCCTCGGACGCGAGGTCGAAGAATGCGCGTTCACCGAATCAGCGTTTACCGAACCTAGGTTCAAAAGTGGCGCGTGGCGCTCCGGCACCGTCAGCAGCATGTCAGTCATGCTCACCACCATGCAGGCCGTGAGGTTGTGTTGGGTGCGCAGAAACACATGCCGGCGAATCCCGCGCCGGCTAAGTTCGACATCGACAAGGCTGGGGCCATGTCGGCGCGAAGAGACCTGGATGTGGCGCTGCGCCAGGTAAGTATCCAAGTCAAGCGTGTCCGTGATTGCGGGATGACCGCCCCGGGCTATGACCACGAAGGGTTCATTCAGGAGCCACTTATGCCGAATGCGATCGCTCACCGTCATCGGGATATCGATGGCCAGATCGACCGAGCCACTGGCGAGTTCGGTTTCCAGGTCTCTGCGCTTGACTCGCGACGTTGTGATCGACATTCCCGGAGCGGCATAAGTCAGGCGGCGCACCAGGGGCGGAAGAATCAGCGCTTCGGCGTATTCCCACATCGACAGGTGAAAATTCCGGCGCGTGTCTTCGGGAACAAAATTGCGACTCTGGCTGAGATTGACTTCCAGGATTTGCAGCGCCTGACGCACCTGCTCGATCATATTTCGCGTGAACGGCGTCGGTACCATGTGCGGCCCTTGACGCACGAAAAGCGGATCCTGCAGGAGATCGCGCAGTCTCTTTAGCGCGTGGCTGATCGCGGGTTGGGTCAGGTTCAGTTGCTGCCCGGCGCGAGTGATGTTGCCCTCGCGATAGATGGCTTCGAGCACCACGAAAAGGTTCAGGTCGACCTGACTTAAATGCACGCCGCATATATTACAGGATTCATAGGATTCATTAGGAGAATCTTGCTGAAATCGCTAGGCTGTATGCCTGCGCGGGTCAGCGCTGGTTGTTGTAACTATGGATTTCTCTCCTTCACCTAAAGCCCGGGGCTACGTCCAGCGCCTCGTGGCATTCATACAAGACCATGTCCTGCCCGCGGAGGCCGAGTATCTTGCGCAATTGCAGAATACCCCCGAGTGGCGCAGCTGGAAGCAGCCTCCGGTTATGGAGACTTTGAAGGCCAGGGCACGGGCTGCCGGCCTGTGGAATCTTTTCCTTCCCGACCAGGAATATGGTGCTGGCCTTGCCAACGTGGAATACGCTCCGCTGGCGGAGATCATGGGACGCTCCTCGATTGCTCCCGAGGTTTTTAACTGCAACGCGCCGGACACCGGCAACATGGAAGTGCTGGTGAAATATGGTTCCGCGGCGCAAAAAGAGCGTTGGCTCGAGCCCCTGCTGGCCGGCGAGATTCGCTCTTCTTTCTGCATGACCGAGCCTGACGTGGCCTCCTCGGATGCCACCAACATGCAAGCGACGGCGCTCATCGAGCGGGATCACATCGTTCTTAACGGCCGGAAGTGGTGGAGTTCGGGAGTCGGCCATCCCCATTGCCAGCTGCTCATCTTTATGGGCATCACCGATTGCTCGGCGTCAAAGCATCAGCGTCATTCCATGGTTCTGGTGCCGCTCGACTCTCCAGGCGTCAAGATCGAACGCATGCTGTCGGTATTCGGATCTTACGACCCGCCCTTCGGTCACGGCGAGGTTAGTTTCACGAATGTCCGTGTACCACTCGATCACATCGTTGCCGGACCGGGCCGCGGTTTCGAAATCGCGCAGGGACGGCTTGGGCCTGGCCGCATTCATCACTGCATGCGCACGCTCGGAGCAGCCGAACGCGCGCTTGAACTTCTGTGCCGGCGATCACTCCGGCGAGTGGCCTTCGGCAAGCAGTTGGCAGAGCTGGGCGGCAACGCCGACGTCATTGCCAATGCCCGCATCATGCTGGAGCAAGCTCGTCTTCTTACTCTCAAGGCCGCCTGGATGCTCGATGAGGTTGGCACCAGGGGCGCTCGCAGCGAAATCTCCCAGATTAAGGTCGCCGTACCCAACCTCGCCCTGGAAATTATCGACCAGGCAATTCAAATCCACGGAGGGGCAGGCGTTTCCGACGATTTTCCGCTAGCCGATATGTTTGCCACGATCCGCACTCTGCGCATCGCGGACGGGCCCGACGAAGTGCATCGGGCTTTGATTGCCAAACTGGAGCTTGGGAAATACAAGCCCGAAACTGTTGTCTCGTCATGAACCGGCGGGAGCTTACTTCTAGATAATTTTCAAACGTTGCTTGGGCGGCGTGCACATGGATTCGAACCAGCGGCTGATATAAACCTGCGCGTGAGCCTCACCACAGAAATGCCGGGCGGAGGGACTGCTGGCGGCCGTCAGGTCCCACTTGATCACCGCGAGCTTCTGATCTCCGCACTCGATCACAAACCAATGGACGGGATTCTCACTGACCGTCCCGCAAATCTCGCATTGGAATTCCTTCAGACTCGACATGCCTTCTCCGTTGAGTGGTAGTTCGGCAAAACTCGATAAAAGCCGGGCAACAAATAGTATAGCGGCGCAGCCGGGTATCCCGCCTCGCTCACCAGCGAAGAAGACGAATCAACAATCCAGCCAGTGAAGCTCCGATCAGCGGGCCAAAAACCGGGACCGCCGCGTAGCTCCAGTCCGAACTCCCCTTTCCGGCAATCGGAAGAATGGCGTGCGCTAACCGCGTGGGAAGGTCTCGCGCCGGATTCATGCCGTATCCGGTGGTTCCGCCGAGAGAAAGTCCGATGCCCCACACCACGCACCCGATCAGGTAGGGCCCGGCAATTCCCACCCAGCCCGACGAAACCATGGCTCGAGAAAAAATGGCTCCCGCAATTAACATAAGAAGGAATGTGCAGATGATTTCGCTGAGCACGTTGGCATACAGGTTGCGAATCGCGGGCACGCCGCAAAAACACAGGCGTTTCAGCACGGGATCTTCCGTTTCCTTCCAGTGCGGCCCGAAGTGGACCCAGACCAGTATCGACCCCACAAACGCTCCGAGCATCTGCGCCAGCGAGTAAGACACAACTTTGGAATAACTGCCGGTAGCGACGGCCAGTCCAAGCGTGACCGCGGGGTTGATGTTGGCGTCTCTGCTCCCGCATGCGATGGCAACGAACAGGGCCGACATCACGGCAAATGCCCAGCCGCTCGTGATCACCATCCACCCCGAGCCCTGCGCCTTGGAGTGCTTCAGCAGGACGTTGGCGACGCAGCCGTTTCCGAGCAGAATCAAGACCAGAGTTCCCATGAACTCGCCCAGCAATGGTGAAGTCATTTCAATCCACCTTTCCCATGCTCGTGCATCCAGGATGTATCGAATTGTGCAGAATCGATCGGACCGCGAACGGCTACGCGCGAGTGATGCCGCTCCTTGTGAGGAGGGTCGAAAGCGGCCGACGAGGGCAGTTACCGAAGCCGCATCAATGCCCGCTGAAGCTTGGCGCCCGCTTCTCCAGAAAGTGTGCCACTCCCTCCTTGAAGTCGGCACTCCGCAGACTGGCCACCATCTCTACTACGGAAAGATCAAAGGACTCCGCCAAAGTCTGGAAGATTCCCGTATACACTTGCCGTTTAATTACGCCCATGGAACGCGGGCTGACGCTCGACGCCAGATGGACGGCCTGCTCGTGGATGGTTGCGCCGAAGCCCTCTTGGGGAAAAACCCGGTTGACCAGCCGCAGGTCCAGCGCTTCGGACGCGGTGATGGTGCGGGCTGAGAACAGCAAGTCGAGGGCATCGGACAGGCCCACGATGCGTGGCAGCATCCACGCTATGCCGTACTCCGCGATCAGTCCCCGCTGGGCGAAGGTTGTGCTGAGGCGTGCATTCTCCGCCGCCCATCGCAGGTCGCAGTAGAGTGGGATCACGAAGCCGAGGCCGACCGCCGGTCCGTTAATGGCGGCGATCACAGGTTTCGCGACCCCCAGGAAATAGGAAAACTTTCGCTGAAAGTCGGGAGGTGTTCCCTCTGGCCCCGCGCCACCGGATTGAATTCTCCGGGCGAGATCTTCGTCCACTCCCTGGCTGGCGACCGCGGTCAGCAGCGACATGTCCGCGCCGGCGCAGAACCCACGCCCGGCCCCGGTTAACACGATCACCCGCACGTTTTCGTCCCTCTCCGCCTCCTCCATCGAGGAACGGACTTCCCGTTCCATGGTGGCGGTCCAGGCATTCAGTTTGTCCGGACGATTGAGCGTGATGGTTGCGACTCGATCCGCGACTTCGTAGTGGGTCTCTTCGGGTGGCATCCGCCGGCCTCAGAACGAGAAGCGCAGGCCAAGTTGGATCTGGCGCTTGGGGAGGTCGGAGGTGAAGGCCAACGGCGTGCTTGACGTCGCCGTTCCGCCACCGGCAAGGGCTGTGCCGGGTTTAATCCCGCGCACGGCGAACGTCGTAGAACCCACCCCACCTTCAGCCGCAGGAATGGCAAACAGAGGGCTGACCTCGTTGTTTACGCTGGCAAAATTTGTGCGGTTGGCGATATTGAATCCTTCCGCAGTAAATTGCAGGTTTGACCTCTCGCCCAGTTTGTGTCCCCACGTCAATCGCATGTCAAGGTCTATGTAATCGGGACCGAGACCGGTGTCGCGCGGGGCTCCGATGGGGCGTTCGTTGGTGGTGTGATTGTCGCCGTTTACTTCTCCTCCGGCGAGCAGGTTGAAAGGATGCCCGCTGTGGGCCTCGAAGATCGGTGCCAGCTCGAAACCCGACAGGATACTTTGTCTCCAGGGGCTATCGAATACTCCCGCGACCACCAGCTTATCGCGCTGATCAAACTCGGAGAGACTACGATCCAGATTCAGGTTCGTTGGATCTTGCGGCCCGTAGTCGGTGTTGTAATCGGTGGAGGTGTCAAAGCCTTTACTGAAGGTGTAATTTCCGAACAACGTGAAGTGCTCACTGAAGCGCTTTTTGACTTCGACGATTCCGCCTTCGAAAAGAGCGTAGGCCTCAGAGCTATATTGGTTGTTCTGCACTACCAGCGGGTTCACGACGCAGGGATCGGGAACGCCGGCAGGAGTTGCACAGGGCAGACCCTCAGTGCCGCCGAGCGGGTCGGCCGCCGCGCTCGTATTCCAGTTGCGATAGGAAACCGTCTGGCCATTGGCCAGAGTTACCGTGCTGTACGGGGCCGGCAGCAGATTGGTATCGATCGCGACCGGGATTCTCTGGGTATGAGTGTAGACGCCGCTCAGAGAAATTGAGAACCCAGGTCCGAGCTGGCGTTCAACACCGAAGGAAACCTGCTGCGCGATGGGGGGACGATAGCCCGGCTGGTTCACGAAAACTACCTGCAGCGGAGCGACGGGACCGGAATTCGTAACATTGATGCCCAAAGGAGCGACAGCGGCTGGCGTGATGCAGGCATTATTCCCGGGTGTCGGAGTCGTACACTGAATCAACCCCTGCCCAAAGAGCGTTTGGAAAACGGCGGGCGCAGTTTGCAAACCAGGGATGCCGGTCGGAGTAATCGGATCTACATAAATAGAAATTTCCCGGTTGCAGGGGCTACTCCCGGTACCGGGGATGATCGGTATTCCGAACTGGGAGAACCCGCAGATTCCGGTCAGGTTCGCGACCTGGGCGGGTCCGGCGCCACTCTCGACGGTGGTTTTGTTCTTGTTCAGAACTCCCAGGCTCAAGTCGACGTCGGGGATCTGGGCGTCCACGGGTCCGTAGAAGATTCCGTATCCGCCCCGGAACACCGTCTTGTGATCGTTGAAGGGATCCCAGGCGAAGGAAACCCGGGGGGCAAAATCCTTCTTATAAGTGGTCAAAGGAGCGAATTGCGTGTCCAGTTCGTAGCGGAGACCGTAGTTCAGAGTAAAGCCTCTGCCAATGTTCCAGGAGTCCTGCGCGTAGAAAGCTGTCAGCGGCCGGGTGTAATCTCCGTAGTCCGGATTTCCAAAACCCTGCTGGTAAACCTGAGGCAGCCCCAACGATGCATTCTGTAACGGACTGATCGCGGCTCCCGGCGTAGTTATTCCGCAGGGATTCTCAGCTGTCGGAGCCAAGCAGGGGCTGACCAAACCTCCGGGAAGCGACCCGAACACAAAGCGCCCGGGGAAAAAGGTGTGAGATTCGGTGTGATTGCCGCGAAGCAGTTCGTAGGCGCCGAACTTAAAGGAGTGGTGACCGCGGATCAGGGTGAAATTGTCGGCGAATTCGTAGCGGCGCAGAATGGTGATGTTGGGTAGGAAAATGTTGGTTCCGAGGTTATTGATGAACCCGGGAATCTGCAGCCCCGCTTGTGCCGGTTCGTTGGGAATCACGTTGAAGCTGTTGAAATCCCACTGAACGCGTGCCTCATTCTGAGCGGTTGGGCTGAACTGATGATACCAGGCGGCTTGCAGATTATTATCGTAGGTGTGTGTGGAACTTCCAGCCGAAAATGCGGTCAGAGACTGCACATCGGGTGACTCCTCCAAATCGTGTCCGTAGCGGTAGGTGAGGGAAAGCTCGTCGTTCGCACCGAAGCGGTGATCCAAGCGGCCCGAAGCAAGATATTCCCGCGTGTCATAAGGAAAAACTCCACCCTCGTTTTCAAACTGGCTTACGAGAAAAGCATTCAACCCTTGCTGAACCGGAGTTAGACCCTGGCCCGGGGTGATGGCGAGGGCGCTTTGCAGCGCAAAGGCGCAATCGATGGCCGGCAGCGTCACATAGGTGCCCGGCACCGTTGGACTCGGCAAGCAAGGCACCGGCGCGGGCCCCTGCGCCGCCAGGGCGCTGATAATCGCCTGTTGCGCAACCCTTGGATCGGTTACCTGGATGTTGGCGGGGAGGGTATTTCCAGCCACTGAAGGTCCGGCGAAGATCGAACTGTCCGTCAGCAAGGGAACTGAATTCTCTGAGTTCTGCCGCAGACCTTCGAAGGCAGCAAACAGGAAGGTTCGGTCTTTTTGGACAGGGAGGCCGATGGTGCCCCCATACTGCTGGCGGCTGAGCGAATTCTTGATCGGAGCGCCGACCGAAGTGGTGTTGAAATTAGAGAAGGTCGGGTCCGGCGCCAGCGCGGAACTGAAGGCGAACGGGTCGCGGGCATCCAGGGCATCGTTGCGGAAGAAGCCGTAGAACCCGCCATGCAGATTGTTGGTGCCGGACTTGGTAACAATGTTGATCGACGCACCGGTGGCGTTTCCGAGCTCTGCGGCGTAGTTGCTGCGATTGATCTGGAATTCCTGCACATCGTCCTGGCTCACGGTGAGGCGTACGCCGCCGCTGTCGCCTGAAGTCTCTCCGCCGTCCACGGTGATGCTGTTTCCCCGGCCATTGCTGCCGTAGAAAGACAGACCGCTTTGCGGTGTTTGCTTGACTCTGAAATCCTGGTCGCCCGCCAGCCGCGTGGAATCAGAGACGCCGGGCGCGAGCAAGGTAAACGTAAGATAATCGCGCCGGTCAATCGGCAGATCCACGATGTACTGTTGCGTGATGGTGTCCGCCTGGCTGCCTCGTTCGGTTTCGACCACCGGAGGCTGGCCAGTCACCTCGATAACGGTCGCCACCTTTGACGGATTCAGTTTGAAATCGGAGACGACTGTTTGCCCAACGTCGAGAGCAATGCCCTTTCTGATCTCGGTCGCAAAACCTCCCATTTCAGCGCTGACGTCGTAAGTGGCCGGCGATAACCCTGCTACACGGAATTGGCCGTTTCCGTTCGTCGTTGCCGTCCGCCTCAGACCGGTCTGGGTGTCGACCACATTGACGGTAGCCCTGACCACGACACCGCCGGAGGAGTCGGTCACCGTCCCTGTGATTTCTCCCGACGTGCCCACGCCCTGCGCGTGCGCCATAAGGGTTGCCAGCAGGAAGCATCCGAGAACGCATGCGATTAACTTCCCGATGGAGAACCTGGTGGAGAAGACAGATGTCCGTATGCAGGAATGGACACCGCAGTGAGAAACCGCGCGAAAATTCGAACTACGTGGTTCGAAAGCCATTTTCCCCTACCTCACAAAGTTTTGCTTCGTATCGGACAAGAACCGCAACCGCCTGTACAATCCGCAAACGTCCCTTTCAACCTGCGAACAGGTCCAGGCCGGAATATCATCGAGTTCTTCTGTCTGGTTTTGGTTACGCTGAAAAGAGGGACGAAAAATTCCCCACGCTCCTGCCACTTCGGGGCGGCAATTCCTCATGATGGGCGTGAGCCTATCCGCCTTCGCTAAATTCATCAAATGAATTGTTTTGATGATGATGTATGCCTGCCGGGAATGTTGTATTGAGCGCGCTCGACTAGCGGTCAACTCCTCGCTAATTGCCGTAGTCGGCCACGTTCGGACGAAGAGTCGTTCCCCTCAATCGCCGGACGCCTAGGAAGCACCTCTACGGTAGCGCCGGCGTCTCGCCGGCTATATCGCGGAAGTAAAGGCCCACTAACCGGTTTGCTTTTCCTTAGCGATGGAAGAAAGGTCAGAAGAGACATCAGAAGAAAGAAACTCGAGTATTTCCCGGTGGGCGGCATTGGTCTGGTCGGTCAGAAACAAATGACTCGCCTGATCGAGGAGCACGAGTCTTGCACCCGGAATCCGGCTTGCAATCAACTCTCCGTTAGCGGGAGGCACCAGCCCGTCCGACTTGCCGTGGATGACGAGCGTCGGCGCCGTGATCCGATCAAGCCGGCTATAGCTTTCAAATGCCAGCACCGCCTGCAGTTGTGCGAAGTAACCCGCCGGAGTCGGGAGCCAGCGCTGGCGCATGGCGGTATCTTCGTCGATCTTGGTTCGCGGAGTCGCAGCATCGTAAATGTAGGGGATGATGGCTTCGCGCGCTTGCTCAGGCGTCATGTCTCGCGCTCTTAGCACGTCGGCCACTTTGCTCTCCGCACGCACCGCTGAAGGCCCGCCGGCTGCGGTGCAGCCTAAAATCAGAGAGCGCGTCTTTACCGGATATTCCAGCGCGAATTCTTGTGCGATCATTCCGCCCATCGAAACGCCGAACACATGAGCCTGGGCAATGCCAACAGCATCCAGAACAGCAGCCGCGTCCGATGCCATTGCGGCAATCGAATAAGGCCCGGGCGGAACGTCACTCAATCCCACACCCCGATTGTCGAACGCAATCGTGCGGAAATGTTGCGACAGCGCCGGACGCATGCGATGCCACATGGGCGACGCATAGCCGAGGCCCATGATCAGCAGAATGGGTGCTCCCAGGCCCTGTTCGTCCCAGTGAATCTTGGTTCCCTGATTCTCAACGTACGGCATTGATTCCCTCGCGGTCAGGTATCGAACTGTGGTAAAGACGCGGCTTGCGGCGTCTCAGCGGCGTGATCAGCCCACTTTCAGCATTAGTTTGCCGAAGTTTTCGCCCTTGAAAAGCTTGAGCAGAGTTTCCGGAAAAGTTGCCAGTCCCTCAACGATATCCTCCCGCGACTTAAGCTTACCCGCCGCCATCCATGCCGCCATTTCCGCTCCCGCTTGCGGATAGCGGTCGAAGTAATCCATCACCAGCATGCCCTTCATCATGGCGCGATTCGTCAGCAGAGACATGTAGTTGCTGGGTCCTGCAGTCGGGCCTGTGCTGCAGTATTGCGAGATCGCTCCGCAGATCACGACCCGGGCGCCACGCGCCAGGTTCGCCAGCGCGGCCTCCAGAATCGTGCCGCCGACGTTGTCAAAATAAACGTCAATGCCTTTCGGAGAATGATCACGAAGCGCCTGGCGCACGTTTTCCGACTTGTAGTCGATGGCGGCATCGAAACCCAATTCGTCCACGATATAGCGGCATTTGTCCGGTCCGCCTGCAATCCCGACAGCGCGGCAGTTTTTGATTTTGGCGATCTGTCCGACGATCGCACCCACAGCTCCCGCAGCAGCCGAGACGACCACCGTCTCTCCCGGCTTTGGCTGGCCCGTGTCCAGAAGTCCGAAATATGCGGTCATGCCGGTCATGCCGAGAACACTGAGATGCTTTGGCAAAGGAGCAATTCGCGGATCGACCTTCCTGACTCCCTTGCCGTCGGTCAGCGCATACTCTTGCACTCCGAATACTCCGGAGACGTGATCGCCAACCGCGAAATGCGGGTTTCGCGATGCGGTCACGATCCCCAGCCCCAATGCCCGCATCAGCTCTCCAATGCCAACCGGCGGGACATAGGAACGCACATCGTTAATCCATCCGCGCATTGCGGGGTCGAGCGAGATGTACAACAACTGAACGAGCAGTTCGCTTTCCTTCGGCTCGGCGACCGGCTCTTCGGCGTAGGTCCAGTCGCTCGGCTTTGGCATTCCTACCGGGCGAGCCGCCAACAGAAACTTGTGATTGGTCAGTGCCACACCGCCTCCTTGGCAAGAATCCTGCTCAAGACTGGGTAATCCCAGAATGAACGTAGAGACGGGGGCTTGCCCCGTCCGGGACCACCCCTCAATTCTCAGACCGTATAGCGTTCGTTTGCCAGCAACCGCCCTGCAATCTGGCGCCGCAGTGCTATCGAATTGACTGGATCGTGGCTGGCATATTCCTGCACGCGGGAGAGATTATGCCGCAGTTCGTCTCCCTGGGCGCTGGCGCTTAGCACCGTCCTCGATGAAAGTTCGACCCTGGCGATAGCATCGCGCAGATAGACGCTGCAGGCATCGGCGGCATTGGCGATGCCAAGGGCTGCCGCCAGTTTGCGGCAGCGCAGCAGTGCCGACTCCATGGCAAACACTTCCATGCTGATGTCGGAGAGGTTCATGATGATCTCCTGCTGTCGTTCGAGCTGCGCGCCATATTTCTCGTGCGCTACTCCCAGCGTGAGTAGGGCAATCTTCTTGGCACTTTGGACCAAACTCAGCTCGGTGTCGGCGCTTTCGCGGGCGGCTTTCGCGGATTGGCTCTCCGACTGCTGAAGAACGGCGCGAGCGGCTTCGAACAGCGGCAGAAGCCCGCGAGCCGCACGCTTCAGCGGCATTCCGGTGATCACCAAGCGATTGATTTCGCTCGTGCCCTCGAAGAGCCGATTGATTCGCGCGTCGCGATAGGCGCGTTCCACCGCATAGTCTTGATGGTACCCATACCCGCCGTGGATCTGGACTCCTTCATCGACCACGTAGTCCAGCATCTCGGCCGCGTAGACCTTGATCATCGAGCACTCCGCGGCGAACTCCTCGATCGCCTTGAGTTCCTGGGAAGGGGATTCCGGTGACGCGCCGTGCATCTGACTTTCAATCAGGCCTACCACGCGCCATGCCATCGACTCCGCGACGAAAATGCGGATGGCCATTTCGGCCAGCTTGTGCTGAATCGCGCCGAACTCAGAAATGGTTGTGCCGAATGCCTTGCGCTGCTTGGCATATTTCAAGCTTACGGCGAGCACGTTCTTGGCGGCTCCGACCAGGGCAGGACCGAGTTTCAGCCGTCCGATGTTGAGTATGTTGAAAGCGATCACATGTCCGCGGCCAATCTCACCGAGAAGGTTTTCCACTGGCACTGCAACGTTGTCGAGATACACAGCTGTGGTGGAACTGCCGGTAATGCCCATCTTGTGTTCTTCGGCGCCGCTGCTTACGCCGGGGAAATTTCGCTCCACCAGAAATGCGGTGAACTTTTCTCCTCCGACTTTGGCAAACACAGTGAACAGGTCGGCCGCGCCGCCGTTGGTGATCCACATTTTCTGGCCATTCAAGATGTAGTGCTTGCCGTCGGGCGCGAGATCGGCGCGCGTCCGCGCCGCCAGCGCGTCTGAACCGGCCAAAGGCTCCGTGAGTGCATACGCGGCCAGCATCTCGACTTTCGCCAGCTTCGGCAGATATTTTTGTTTTTGTTGTTCATTGCCAAAGTAGACGATCGGGAGCGTGCCGATGCCGGTGTGGGCGGAGTGCCAGCCACCATAAGAGCCATCGCGCCCCATGCGCTCGGCCGTGACCATCAGCGACGGGAGATCCATGGCCATGCCGCCGTAGGCCTCCGGGATCGTCATCGCGGTCAAGCCGAGGTCCACCGATTTTCGCAGCACACTCATGGCCGCACCCGCCTTCTTCTCGCGGATCGCGGGCAGATTCGGTTCCACTTCATTCGCCCAGAATTCGTCGACCATGCGACCGACCGCAAGATGTTCTTCGCTTAGATCCTCGGGAGTGAAACTGTCTTGGGGCGCCGAATCGTCGATCAGAAACGCCATACCCTTTGTCGTTTTGTGCGGAACGTCTGTTAGTGTCGTCATGAGCAACTCCTATGCCGCCTTTTGAGATTGAGAATCTGACCTCTTTGCAACAGTATGTGGGACGAGAATTTCCCCCGACCGACTGGTTCGTTATGACCCAGGATCGCGTGCAGAAATTTTCCGAAGTCACCGAGGACTCGCAGTGGATTCACCTCGACGGCGAACGCGCGCGCCGCGAATCTCCCTTCGGCGGCACCATTGCCCACGGATTCCTCACGCTTTCGATGCTGACTTACTGGATCAAACAGGCGATCCAGATACGAACGGGCGTCGCGATGACCGTCAACTACGGACTGAATAAAGTTCGTTTTCCCGCGCCGTTGCGTTCCGGATCGCAGGTGCGCGCTACCGTGACTCTGCTTTCGGCGAAAGAGTCGCCGGAATTTGTCGACGCAACGTTCGTTATACGCGTCGAGAGCCAGGCCACTGCGGGTCAACCTTCGGGCAAACCCTGCTGTGTTGCCGAATGGGTGATTCGCTATTATCCGAAGTGAGCGTCGCAGCAAATGTCCTTTCATATCGTGCCGCTTTCCGCGCAATACCATGACGCGCACAGCAAAGCGTGGATTCGCTCGGGGAGAGTCCGAAAACGTTCGTCTTGCGTCAGGCCCTGGACGTATCGGTAGTAGATCTGCTGAATAATGACGGCGACTTTGAAGCGGGCGAAAGCCAGATAGAAAACCATGTCACGAGGGTCTCGTCCAATCGCGACCGAGTAGCGTTCGATCAGTTGGCGGCGTGTCAGTGTGCCGGGCAGCGTGGTTGGTGCGCTGCGAATTTCCTGGAACTCGTCGGGATCATTCGGATCGGTCCAGTACGCGAGCGCCGTCCCCAGGTCGGTCAGCGGATCGCCCAGCGTGCACATCTCCCAATCAAGAACGCCGACGATCTTGGTGAGATCTTCGGGATCGAGCACGACGTTGTCATACTTGTAATCATTGTGGATCAGCGCTGTTTCGTGGCTGACAGGCATTCGTTCGCTGAGCCATGGGGAGATGCGATCGACTTCCGGCAGGTCGTGCGTTTTTGAATTGTGGTAGCGCTCGATCCAACCCTTGACCTGGCGTTCGAGATAGCCCAGCGGCTTGCCTAAATCGCCCAGGCCAAGGGCAGCGTAATCCAATTGGTGCAGGCGCGCGAGGTTATCGACGAATGCTTCACTCAATCGTCGCGCCGTTTCTGGCGAAAGAGAAACGTTCGCAGGCGGATCGCGGCGGATGATCATTCCTCGAATCGGTTCCATCAGATAGAACGGGGCATTGAGAATCGAAAGATCATCGCAATAGAGGAGAGCCCGCGGCGCCAACGGGTAGGCGGTGTGCAGTTTTGATAGCACGCGAAACTCGCGCGCCATGTCATGCGCGGATCGGACCTTGCTGCCAGCGGCCGTCGCAAAATGACTTCCATGCTTCCTTGCCGCTCGTTCCCCATCCGAACCAGATACGTCAGATTGGAGTGGCCGCTTGGAAACTGCTCGACAGAAAACGGTCCGCTGTTTCGGAAGTGGTGATGCAGAAACGGCTGCAGGCGGGCCATGTCGAGTTCTTCGCCCGCTCTTACCGTTCCCGCTTGATCGCCAATGTCCAACATGATCGCCATTCCTAGAGCGGCTAGCGGTACGTCAGCAATCCCTCGCCATCGAGATGTGGATGGGCGTTGAATGTGCTCAGGGTGAAGCGCTCGCCCGAAGCAAGAAAGCTGCTGAACGAAGCGTTGCGCGACATCCAGGTCAGCCGCAGCATGTCCTCGGCAGAGAGATGCAGAGCCAGGCGCATTGCCGCGCCGATTGTTCCTGCCGATGTAAAGACCACCGCGTTAGCCGAGGCGGAAGTTTCGCGAACCACTTGCTCGAGTCCCCGCTGCACCCGCAAACAAAAGTCGGGCCACGATTCAACGCCGGCAGCTGTAACCTCTCCCGCCACCCACTTGCCAATCACTGCCTCAAACAATTTCTGGAAGGTCTTGCGGCGGTCGTTTTTCGGCAGCTCGCCAAATTCGCCGGATTCGGCGGAAGCTTTATACGCACGGTGCAAGTCATCGATTTCGGAATTTCCCCGCAGCAGTTGCGGAAGACAATCGCGCAGCACCGCCTCGGCTTGATATTCGTCGAATTCGCTCATAATTACAGTCTCGGGAAAATCGGCACCGGCGCGGCGATAGGACTCAGCCACGATCCGGGCCGTCTCCCTTTGCCGGACACGCGGGCCAGAATAGACGCCGCCAAAAACCATGCCGCGCTGTGACCAGTACTCCCCCAGCAGCCTGGCCTGCGTCTCGCCATTCGCGCAGAGCTTGTCATAATCCCGTTCCAGAAAAGACGCTTGCCCATGACGCACCAGGATAATTTCGCTCACGCTGTCCCCTGCAGGTTGAGATCCTACGCGGCCACAACCTGCTCTTTGTCGAACGCAGCAAAAGTCTTGCCCGTTTCCGCGAGACGCTTGAGCAGAGGAGCCGGTGCCGAGAGTTCTCCCTGCTGTTGGTGGAATTCCGAAACGCGCTGGTAGACCCTTTGCAATCCCACCGTGTCGGCATACCACATCGGTCCCCCGCGATGAGCGGGAAATCCGTATCCGTTGATGTAGATGATGTCGATATCGACGGCTCGCAGCGCGAATCCCTCTTCGAGAATGCGCGCGCCCTCATTCACCAGCGCATAGATGCAGCGATCGACAATTTCTTCGGCCGAGATTTGCCGCTGCGGAATTCCGGCGTCCGCGCTCCACTTTCGCAGCAGCGTGGTCACCTCCGGATCGGTACTGGCGCGGCGGTTCTCGTCGTACCGGTACCATCCTCTGCCCGTTTTCTGCCCATAGCGGCCCAATTCACAAAGACGGTCCTCGGCGAAGGGTTGGCGGATACCGGGTTTTTCCAGGTCGCGATATTCTTTACGAATACGCCAGCCCACGTCGAGACCTGCCAGATCGCCCGTCGCCAGCGGGCCCATGGCATTGCCGAAATCGACGAGCGCCTGATCCACCGCTTCGATGTCCGCACCTTCTTCTATGAGGAATTGCGCTTCCCGGCGATACGGCCCGAACATGCGGTTGCCGACAAAACCGCGGCAGTTCCCTACCAGCACTCCCACCTTGCCCAGCTTCTTGGAGAGCTGCATGCAAGTGGCAATCACTTCTTTGCTCGTTTTTTTCCCACGCACAATTTCCAGCAATCGCATTACGTTGGCGGGACTGAAAAAGTGTGTTCCGATTACGGCTTCCGGTCGCGAAGTGGTTGCGGCGATTTCGTCAATATTGAGGGTTGAGGTGTTGCTCGCCAAGATCGCGCCTGGCGAGCAAGCACGGTCCAACTCGGCAAACACGGTTTTCTTCAGCGCCATGCCTTCGAAAACCGCCTCCACCACCAGGTCTACTTCGGAGAACGCATCGTAGCTGAGCACCGGCGTGATCAACTTGAGGCGTTCGTCCACAAAGGCCTGGGTGAAACGCCCGCGTTGCACCGAACCCGCATAGTTCTTCCGGATCTTTCCCATGCCCTGTTCCAGCGCCGCTTCATCCACGTCCTTGAGCAGCACCGGAATGCCGGCATTGGCAAAGACCATCGCGATGCCCCCGCCCATCGTTCCCGAGCCGACGACTGCCATGCGGTTCACCGGAATCACCGGAGTTTCCCTGGGCACGTCGGGAATCTTCGCCACCTCACGCTCGCCAAAGAAAACATGGATGAGCGCCTTCGACTGATCGGAGAAGAGACATTCGGCGAAAAGTTTCGCCTCAGCCTGGCAGCCTTCTTCAAAGGGCAGTCGGGTCGCCGCTTCTACGCCATCGATCGCTGCGAGAGGAGCTTTTAGTCCGCGTTGTTTCTTGCTGGCTGTGGCGCGTGCCGCGGCAAAGATCGTTGAGTTCTCCGCGGGCGTGCCCAGCTTTTCTGTTCGCTCGCGCGTCTTGGGCGCGGGCTTGCCGGCGATTTCGCGCGCGAAAGATACCGCTCCGGCGAGAAGATCACCCTCGATCAAACGGTCGATCAACCCAAAAGCGCCGGCCTCGCGCGCGGAGATCGGCTTGCCCTCGGCGCACATCTCGACTGCTCTGGCAACACCGACGAGGCGCGGCAGACGCTGCGTTCCGCCGGCGCCGGGAATGATGCCGAGCTTCACCTCCGGCTGACCCACCTGTGCCGTGGGCGATGCGACGCGGTAGTGGCCGGCCATGGCCAGTTCCAGCCCACCCCCAAAGGCCTGGCCGTGAATCGCCATCACCACCGGCTTGCGGCTGTTTTCAATTTGCAGCAGCAGAGGGAGCAGGGTTAAACGGCGGGTTCCGCCCGACGTCATCTTGATGAACTCTTTGATGTCCGCACCGGCGACGAACGTGCGTCCGGCGCCGATGACGACCGCCGCCTTGACGCCGGAATCGCCGTTCATTTCATCGATGGCGGCGGCGATTGCGTCGGGGAGGCCGGGACTGAGAGCGTTCACGGGAGGATTGTCGATGGTGAGGACGGCAACGTCGTTGTCTTTAGTAACTTTCACGAAATTATTCATAGGGTGTCCGAATGAAGCGTCACGGCTCCTGGCTGATATTTCTTGCGCAATTCTCTTTTCAAAACTTTCCCAGTCGCGGTCTTGGGCAGGCTTTCGCAGAACTCAATCGATTGTGGACATTTGTAGTGAGCGAGGCGCGCCCGGCAAAACTCAATCAATTCCACTTCGCCCAGTTGTGCTCCCGGTTTCGCCACTACGACCGCCTTCGGCACCTCACCCCATTTCTGGTCCGCGATGGGGATCACCGCAGCTTCATACACTCCAGGGTGCGCCAGCAAAACTTTTTCAACATCTAGCGACGAGATATTTTCTCCGCCGCTCACGATAATGTCCTTCAGGCGATCGACGATCAGGATGTACCCGTTCTCCGCGATGACGGCCATGTCTCCAGTGTGAAACCATCCGCCCCGCAAGGCTTCTGCCGTGGCTTCGGGTTGCTGCCAATAGCCCGCCATCACTCCGTCACTGCGAGCGATGATCTCTCCCATGGTTGCGCCATCGTGCGGCACGTCCTTATCCTCAGCGTCGACGACACGCAGCTCACACCCCGGAAAGGCGTAGCCGGTCATGGCCTGCAGCACGTAGCGCTCTTCATCCGAGCACTGCATGCCGGGTTTCGCTTCGGCGTTAGCGAGCGACGGCGCGCATTCCGTCAGTCCATATCCCGAATAGCATTTGAATCCCAACTTCGTCTCAACCTCGCGAATCAGCGTTGGGGACGACGCCGCGCCGCCGATCACGGCCCATTCCACGCTGCTGAGGTCGTATTTGGAGCGCGCCGGCGAATTCACCAAAACCGTGGCCATGATCGGAACCAGAGTCAGCGCGCGCACTCGCTCCCGCTCCACCAATCGGAATACTTCCTCCGGCATGAAGCGCGGAATCATGACATGCGTTCCGCCGACGTATGTGATCGTGTGAGCCGCTCCCCAGCCATTCGCGTGAAACAGCGGAATCGTGTGCAGCATCACATCTTCAAAGCGGGTGTGATGGTAGAGAGCGATGCTCATGGCGTGCAGATAGACGTTTCTGTGCGTGAGCATCACGCCCTTTGGGCTGGCGCTGGTTCCGCTCGTGTAGAACATTTCCGCCACGGCATTTTCGTCGAACGCCATGAGATCTTCGCGGTAGGGGGTGGCGGAAGCCAGCATCTGTTCGTAGGTTTGATCGGAGAGCCACTCCGGTGGCGGCGTCGCGGCATTCTGCTCGAAATCGAGCTGATGAAACGAGCGTACCGTGCGGAGATCCCTCCGGAACGAATCCACGAGGCCGGCAAACTCTTGTTCCAGGAATAGCACGGTCGCACCGGAATCATTCAGAATGTAGGCGAGCTCGGGCGCGGCCAGGCGGATGTTAAGTGGGAGCAGGACGGCGCGCGCCTCCAGAACTCCGAAGTAGGCTTCGAGCAGTCGATGGCAGTTCAGGCTGAGGAACGCGACGCGTTCCCCAGGCTTTACTCCGACGCTGCGCAGCGCGCCGGCCAATCGCCCCACACGGTCGGCAAACTGCGCATAGCTAAACCGCAGGTGCTGACACACCACGGCAGTCTTGCGGGGAAACTGCTGCTCGGCGTAACGAAGAAATCGGACCGGGGTTAGAGGAAGATTCATAAACGTTCGTCTCGGAGCGTTTTTACTCGTACCGTTTTACTCTCCGCGTTCTTAACCGACAACGTTCCTACCAGGCAGTCTGGCCGCCATCGACGACGAGCACATGCCCCGTCACGTATGCCGACGCGTCCGATGCCAGAAACACCGCCGCGCCTTTCAGATCGTGATCGCCGCCAAAGCGACCGAGGGGAATCTTCGTCAGCAGAGAATCTCTACGATTCTCGATGACCCATGCCGACATGTGCGTCGGAAACCACCCCGGGGCAATCGCATTAACCTGGATGTTGTGGGGTGCCCACTTGCACGCCAAATCCTTGGTGAAAGCGATCACTCCGCCTTTGCTCGCGTGGTATCCGATCGCCTGCAGTTCCGCCGACGCCCCGCCCAAACCCGCCACCGATGCGATGTTGATGATCTTGCCTGACCCTTGCGCAGACATGGCCTTACCCACCGCCTGACAAAACAGAAACGTGCCGGTCAGGTTGGTGGAGAGAACTTTGTCCCACTGTTCGAGCGTCATCTCTTCCACCGGAGCTCCCCACGATGTGCCCGCGTTGTTGATCAGAATATCGATCCGGCCGAATTTTGCGAGCGTGTCTTCGACTACGTGTTGAATCGACGCCTTGTCTTTGACGTCGGCGGCCAACCCCAAGGTCTCTACGCCCAGGCTGCGCAACGCCTCCGCGGCTTCATCGCAGCGTTCCTTCTTGCGGGCGCAGACGACGAGATTCGCACCCATCTCTGCCAGTCCCTCAGCCATCTGGCGTCCGAGCCCCATGGATCCGCCGGAAATAATGGCGACGCGGCCGGTGAGATCGAAAAGTCGTTTGACATTCACTTGATTCGTAACCCGACGTTCATCCCCAAGAACGGTCTTCTGATGCGGCGCCACGGAAAAATGATAGTTAATATCATATTAAAGTCGCTAACGTCAACGCACGACGCTACAGGCGAAGCACGATCCGTCCCGAGACTTCGCCCCGGCTCAGTTGCCCGAACACCTCCTGCACGGCGGCGAGCGGGCGCGCCGTGACCTGACAATGGACGATTCCCGCTGCACCCATTGCCAGAACTTCGCGCAGGTCTTCCCGCGTGCCCACCGAGGAAGCCTTGATCTGAATCTCGCCGGCCGCCATCATAATCGCCGGAAACGAGATATCCTGTGCGGGCAATCCTACCGCCAGCAGGGTTCCCGTCGGTCGCACGCAAGGAAATGCCATGTCATACGCCGACTTGGCTGCCGAAGCGACGAGAGCAACGTGCACTCCGCCGGCGCTGCGCAATTCCTTTACCACTTTGCTGGTCGCGGCGTGCAGTGTTCGCGCGGCGCCCAGCGATTTTGCCAGCGCCAGTTTTTCTTCCGAAATATCGATCGCGGTCACTTCCGCTCCCGCCGCTCGGCCAATCTGGATGGCAATGTGTCCGAGGCCGCCGACGCCGAAAACCGCCAGTCGTTTTACCGTAAGTTGTCCAGCACTAGGTCCAGCACCCGTCGTGCCGGGTTGAATCCCGGCCCGCTTCAGTGCGCGATGCACCGTGACTCCCGCGCAAAGCAGCGGAGCAGCCTGCTCCGAGGAAAGTGTCTCAGGAATCTTGACCACGTGGCTGGCGGGGGTGTTCGTAAATTCTGCATATCCGCCGTCGACCATAACGCCGGTGATGCGCTGCCGCACGCACAGATTCTCATTGCCGTCGCGGCAAAACTCGCATTGCCCGCAGGTCCAGTTCATCCAGGGCACGCCGACCCGGTCTCCCACTTCTATGGTCTGAACCGCTGCTCCCCGCTCCGCCACGTGGCCCACGATTTCATGGCCCAGAATCAGCGGCTTTTTAACGATGCCCGCCAGTTGCTTCCAGTCGCCGTCGGCCACGTGCAGATCCGAATGGCACACACCGCAAACCTCAACCTTGATCAAGACATCATCCGGGCCGGGCTGCGGAGGCGGCACTTCCTCGAGCGATAGCGGGGTCTTGAATTCGTGCAGAACGGCGGCCCTCATTCGGTTCTCCCCATAAGCTTTACGGCCGGATGCCACGCAAGAAAAAGTCCACCGCGCTGCGCACCCGGTCGGTGAGTTTGTGCGGGCCCGTCAGGTCCACCGCCCATTGCCGCACGACCGTGTTGTAGAGCCCTTCCATGAACTCGGCGAGGTGCACCACCGGAAAGGCGCGCGTCACTTCGCCCCGCTTCTGCCCTTGCGTCAGAATTTCACGCAGCAGGCTCATGGCGGCTTCCTCGTGTCCTCGTAGCTCCGCTGAACGCACAGGATCCATCGCCCCCGACAAGACCACCGCTTGCCACAGTTGACGGTCAGTTTCTACTTCTCTCGCCATCGTCACGTAGAGGCGTCGCAGGCGTTCGCGGGTTGCCGCCTGGCTTGAAAGCTCCGAACGCAGCCTGTCGCAGATACAGGCGTAACCGCGTTCCCCAACCTCGCGCAGAACCGCGTCCTTACTGGGGAAATAGCGAAAGAAGGTGGGCTGACTGATTTCGAGCGTCTGCACGATATCGTCAACGCGGGTATTATCGTACCCGCGTTGACGAAAGAGCTTGATCGAGCTATCGATGATCTGCTGCCGCAGGCGCGCTTTCTTGCGCTCACGAAGCCCGACCTCAGCCCGTTCCCGAACCATTTCCGGGGACGCGCTTCGCGTGGCGAGCGCACCAGGCATAATTTCATCCTCCTGCATTGATTGCCGGAACGTCCCCACCGCAACGCCCGAAAAATATGAGGGTAACTATAACAAAAGAGCGACTAACGCGAACTGTTCAGTCCTCGCAATGACCTCGCCATGACCTGGCAATGACAATCACGACGTTATTCACGGGCCCGGAAACGAACTTCCAGAGAGTCAGCCGCGTGGTCAGTCTACGCGGGTCCTCTCCCGAACGCCCAGCGGCAATAGGATGGCCCCTACCCGCCGGACTTTAGCACCCGATTGCACCGCGTCGGCGAGGCTCGGGAAACGGCTCTCCCGCCACAGGGTTGAGCCGAACCTCTACAGTCTTCACTGTATTCAGTGCCACTCAGTTTGACCCTATCCTCAATAGCTGCCCACTCTCCTTGCGCAAGTTCGGGGCGAGCACCCATGGGCAATCAGGTATAGCAATCGTGAATCGTGAATTCGGGTCGTTCCCAGCCATTAGTGTGAGGGTTTGACATGCGCGTGCTGGTTGTCGATGACCATGAGGTGGTTCGTCGTGGCGTGCGATCCCTTCTCAGCCAATCAAACTACCATGTCTGCGGCGAGGCGATGGATGGGAGCGATGCGCTCGAAAAGGCACGGCAATTGAAGCCC
>Ga0302324_100006169_pt1 | contig 25933 bp, 21 predicted proteins | sample Palsa_T0_1_FD_201949 | JGI IMG/M metagenome (GOLD analysis project Ga0302324, IMG submission 201949) | Peat permafrost microbial communities from Stordalen Mire near Abisko, Sweden - Palsa_T0_1 | ecosystem: Environmental > Terrestrial > Soil > Palsa > Peat permafrost | place: Sweden: Abisko... | reverse complement strand
ATCGGTATCGTCGTCTTGGTGCGAGTGTTGAGTGGCCGCCCGGCTGAAGTTCACAAGCGCGGCGTACGCGTTCGTGAGTGCGCGGCGGCGCGGCATGCTGGGCGGCAGGGCATGCGGTGGCCGCGCGGAGGAACGCAAGCGGAACAACTGTCGTTTGCCGGCATCCCCGTGCGCTTACGCGACGAAGCCAAGCACTTCAAAGTTCTGGGTACCACGGGGACAGGGAAGTCCACGGCGATCGGCGAGCTTTTGGCCAAGGCGCTCGAGCGCGGCGACCGCGCCGTATTCGCCGATCCCGATGGGGGCTATCGCGCTCGATTCTTCGATCGTTACCGCGGCGACGTCGTGTTGAACCCGTTCGAGCCGTGCTCCCTCAAATGGGATCCGTTTGCCGAGATTTGCAATGCCTACGACATCGAGCAACTCGCGGGCAGCCTCATTCCCGATACGCATGACCGGGCAGCCGGCGAATGGCGCGCCTATGCGCGGACGCTCCTCGGCGCCTTGCTGCGCAGCTGTCGCAGTTCAAATCGGGCGGACTGCGCCGAGCTGTGGCGGCTCATGTCCGAGGCGTCCCCGGAAGAGCTGAGACCCGTAGTCGCCGGCACGCCGGCGCAGCCATTCCTCGATCCAGAAAATGCGCGCATGTTTGGCTCGATCCGTTCGGTTGGCGTCTCGGCGCTAGCAGCGCTTGAGCATGTCGCGAGGCAACGAGCGGCTCCCTTCTCGGTGAGCCGCTGGATCAGGGGCACCTCGGCGGGCTCTCTGTTCATTCCCTACAGGGCCGGTCAAATCCAAGCCCTCAAGTCGATGATTGCGACGTGGATGCGGCTCGCGATTTTTGCGGCGATGCAAGGCGAGGAGGGCGCCGACCAGCGTCTTTGGTTCGTGATCGACGAGCTGGACGCGCTCGGCAACATCGACGGGCTCAAGGATGCGCTCGCGCGGCTGCGCAAATTCGGAGGGCGCTGCTGTCTTGGCTTTCAATCGATCGCGCAAGTCTCCAACACGTACGGCGGCGACGCCCAGACCATTGTTGAGAACTGTGGAAATACGCTGATCCTCCGCTGCTCGGCGAGCGAGCATGGCGGTACGTCGCAATTCGCCTCGCGCCTGATCGGCGAGCGCGAGGTACTGAGGAGACAAGTCTCCCGCGGTAGCGATCGCGAGGGCTTGTTCGCACGCCGCGGTGCCCGACGCTCGAAGAATACGAGTGAGCAGCGCGTGACGGAGGCGGCGGTGATGTCCTCCGAGATCGAGGGACTGCCGGATTTCTGCGGCTATCTGAAAGTGGCTTCAGCGAGCGAGTGGCTCAAGGTCTCCTTCGAGCGCTCGCGATCATCTGACAGGAGTGGCATACATGGTCGACTCAGACTCGAAAGCAAGCATCAACGTCCGGTCCAGTAGCTACTGGATCGCCCACGCGACAGGGGAGTGCGATGGCTGCCGCGCCGAGACGCGGTTCGTCGCACTTGCTCTGCCGCCGAGCCATCACTCCCTCGCGCTCGACTGCGATGTCCAAAAGGAAGAATTGGTCGCCTATAACTGGGAAACCGCAGAATGGAGCGCCTTCCTATTCTACGTGGAGTCCCTGCCCGAGGAAGTCCGGCGGCGTCTGCAGGCCGCATCGGAAGGCTACCGATTCGCATTCAGCGAGCGTACCCAAGGGTCGTACTGGGCGAACCATTGCACGGCTTGCGGCGCATTGATGGAGGACCACGACCTCTTCTGCGAGCCCGACGGCGCCTTTCTACCGACAACGGCGCAGAGCGCCGCCGCCGTGACCCTCGAGCGCGTAAACGAAGCGTTGGAGGCCGGCGCGGTTGGCTACGCGTACGACCCTCAATTCCTCGGCTCGATGGCCGGAAGTTGAGCGGCCATGGCGCTCTATTTCCTCGATATGAAGACCTTCAGCCGCTCGCAGGGCAGCAGTGCGCCGAGCCTCGCGGCGTATCGCTCGGGCGAGCGCATTCGCGACGAACGCACGAGACGCACGTACGATCACACCGATCGGCAGGACGTCATGCACAAGGAAATCCTGCTCCCGGCTCGGTTCGCCGGCGCGGACATGGGCTGGGGGGCAGACCGTTCCAGCCTTTGGAACACCGCGGAGATTGCCGAGAAGCGTAAGGATGCCCGAGTGGCCCGAGAGTACCTGATCGCCGTGCCCGGCGAGCTCACTCATCCGCAGCGGGTCAATGTGGTGCGCGGCTTCGCGCAGGACCTTGCCGAGCGTTATGGATTTGCCGTCGACCTGGCGCTCCACGCTCCCCGGAATTTCCGAGGAAGCGATCCCCGGAACTTCCATGCGCATCTCTTGGCCACGACTCGTGAGGTGTCCCGCGGAGGTTTGGGAAGAAAAACAACGTTCGATCTCAGTGACGAGAATCGGCGAAAGCTCGGGCTGGGACCGGGCGTCAGAGAGCTCTTCTACGCGCGGCAGCACTGGGCGGAGGTGGCAAACGTGGCGCTCGAGTCGGCACATGTCGATGCGCGGATCGACCATCGCAGCCTCGCGGCGCAGGGGATCACTCGCGAACCCAAGCTCTGGATTCCGCGTGTCCCGTACGAGATCGAGCGGCGCGGCGGCCGCAGCGTCGTCGCCGAACAGATTCGCGAGGATCATCGTGCGCGCCACGAGCCACGCCTCGACCCGCAACGAGACCGCGCTCCTGCACGCAGCGAGGATATCGCTCGCCAGTCGATCGAGAACTGGCGGCAGTACCGACGCGAGCATCTGGAGTCCGGCGAGCCTCGCGACCTGGCGCGCGAGGCGATCGAGAAGTGGGCGCAGTATCGACGTGACGTGCTCGAGCTTGGCGAGGCCCGCGCTGCCGAAATCCACCTGCGGCCGACCTTCGCCGCAAGCCACGACCGGGACCACGATTTCGGCCTATGAGCGGCGCTCTCAAACCGGCCATGCGGTCGCTGGACTTCGCCTCCTGCTATGTTTACGCCCCGTGCGGCACGTGCGCAGTCTCGGCTCGGTCCCGGTCGCTCTGTGCGATGATCAAGGCTGCCGAGCCGCCTCTCGTGTCGCTTTACGCCCGCCGTGTCATGCGGCAGGCGCACCTCATGCCGAGCCTCGCGGAATTCTTTCGCGCAATCGACGTACTGATTCCGATCCCGGCCAGCGAGCCGCGCCGCCCGAATCGAGACTACTTGCCTGATCGCCTCGCGGACGCGTTCGTCGCCGAAGGGCTCGCGCCGAGCGCATGGAAAGGCCTACTCCGGATCCGCGGCGTGGCCAAGTCGGCGACCGCAGCGCCCGGACGGCGGCCGACGGTGCGGGCCCATTACGAATCCTTGAGCGTCGTGCCCAGCTCCAAACTGCCGGCTGATGCGCGCCTACTGCTGGTCGACGACGTGGTGACCAAGGGCAGAACGCTGCTTGCGGCTGCGATGCGGCTGCACGAGACCTTCCCGCAAGCGCGCATCACCGCCTTTGCACTGCTGCGCACGTTGGGCTTCAAGGATCATCTCGGGGGGCTGCTGGAGCCTTGCGTCGGCCGGATCGGCTGGCGGGCCGGGGATGCGCACCGAAATCCTTGACCGCCATTCAAACCTTTCAGCCTCCGCTTGCATCTAAGGTAGCAATGGGCGATTTAGCGGGGAGTATGGTGGGGACACTCCAGTTTCGGCGAATCCCGGATGTAGGCGATTCCGACACCGAGGCAGCGATAGCGGCGGCGGTGCGCGGCGACCTCGCCGCGTTCGAGACCATTTACCGGCAATTCGCGCCCCGGATCTATGGCTTGTGCTTGCGGCTCATCGGTCAGCGGGAGGCCGCCGAAGACTGCACCCAAGAGTCCTTCGTGGCGGCCTGGCGCTCGCTCGGACGCTTCGAGCAGCGCAGTCTGTTCTCCACCTGGCTGCAGCGGATCGCGATTCGCACCGTGCTCGCTCGTCGCCGTGGCCTGCGTGCGAGCCGCGAGGTTGCCGAGCCGGCCGGGGGTCTACCCGATGTTCCGGATTCAGGGAATGCCTTGCCGGCGATCGATCTCGAGCGGGCCATCGCGGCACTGCCGGACGGGGCACGTGACGTTCTGGTGCTGGTCGGCGTCTACGGCTACAGCCACGGCGAGGCGGCGAGCGCCCTCGGCTTGGCGGAGGGCACTTGCAAAGCTCAATTGCACCGCGCGCGCGGGATGCTGAGCGCTGCGCTCGGCTTGGAGGAGGCTTGAAAGACAATACCCGGGATTCTCTGGATGCGCGGCTCGGAAAGCTGCCGCGAGACATCGTCCCGCCCCGATATCTGTGGCCCTCGATCGAGCGCGAGATCGAGCGGCAGCCGCTGCGGACCCCGCAGATGGTGCTCGCGGCCGCCGCCGCCGTCGCCGCATTGATGATCGCGGGCGCCGTCGTCTGGGCGGTGCTGCACGGCCGGGCTGTGACGCCCTCTGCGGAGGCGCCGAGTATCGCGATGAGCCTCGATGAGCCGCACGATGCGGGCTATCTCGCCGCGCGTGCCGACCTTCTCGACACATTCAAGCAGCGGCTCGCCATGCTCGATCCGGCCACCCGCGCCAAGATCGAGGCGAACCTCGCCGTAATTCACAAGGCGCGCGACGACATTCGCAAGTCGCTCGCGGAGGATCCGGACAGTCCGGTGCTCGAGCAATTGCTCGAGAGCGCCTGGCACGACGAATTCGACCTGTACGACGACGTGATACGGACCACACAACCCACCTTGGCGAGAATTTGACAATGAGAACTACACAGACGCGACACCTGCCTCTATTCGCCGCCGCGGCGCTCGCGGCCGTCACGCTTCCCGGGACACTGCATGCGGACGAGCCCTTCCGCCAGTCGCGCGACGCCGACCCGCAGGGCACCGTGGAGATCATCGGGATCACCGACTCCGTCGATGTCAGCGGCTGGGATCAGGCGCGCGTGGAGCTCACCGCGCAGGGGGATGTCGGCGATCGAATACATTTCAACGCCCACGCGGGAGGTACGGTCATCGATGTGCGGCCCGGGGGCGGCAAGCCGCAGATCGCCATCCACGTGCCTTCGAAAAGCACGCTCTCGGTCACGCTAGTGAACGGCAACATCAGCGTCCACGGCGTCGCCGGCGATGCGAACCTGCGCTCGGTGAGCGGCAACATCGGCGGCGACGTGGGCGGCAATCTGCGCGCCAACACCGCCACCGGAACCATCCACATGGCTGCACCGGGCGCCAAAATGATCGAGGCCAAGACCATCGACGGCGATATTCATCTCACCGGCTCGCCGAGCGAGGTCGAGGTCGTCACCGTCAGCGGCAACGTCAAGTTGGAGCTCGGCACCTTGAGCCGCGGCCGATTCAAGTCCATCTCGGGGAACGTGGCCGCCGTCCTGTCGCTCGCGGCTGACGCCGATCTCGACGGCGAATCGGTCAGCGGCAACCTGCGTTTCGATTTCCCGGCAGCCCCCGCAGCGCAGTTCGACCTCCAGTCCTTCAGCGGTACGATCGATAACTGCTTCGGACCCAAGCCCGAGCGCGCCCACTACGGTCCCGGCTCGCGGCTCGAGTTCAAGTCCGGGGACGGCGGCGCTCACGTGCGCATAGAGACCAAGAGCGGGGACGTGCACCTCTGCACGGGGCGATAGCAAACACCTCGCCGCAGGCCCGGCCGCTCCGGCGCGAGAACCGGGCCGCGCTCGCGTCGCGCTTCGAGGCCGCTGTCGGGCGCGCCGACGGTTGCGTTGCCGCTCACTGCATTCACGAGCTGTGGATGCGCGGCGAGATGTCCATTAATATCGAGACTGCGCTCGAGCGGCTGTGGCGGTGCGCCGCTGCCTCCATTCCGGAGTGGCTGCCGATGCGCTACGTGGACTGGTTGCCGCGCGTCTATGACATTGCGCTCGGTTTCCATGCTCCGGACAAGGGACGGTCGAACATCTATCTGGTGCTCCTCGATTATCGCGACCAGCGCAAGGAAGCGTACGGCGTGTACGTAGGCATGAGCAGTTATTCCCCGGCCGAACGCTTTGATCAGCACAAGGCGGGAATTCGCGCGGCCGGAAGCGTTCTGAAGAGAGGCCTGGAGGTGCTCACGGGTCCGTCGTTGCATCTGCAGTCGATCAAGAGGAGAGAAGCCGCGCGCATCGAAGTGGAACTCGCGCAACGCCTCGCGGCGGAAGGGTTGAGAGTGACAGGTGGACACTAGAGGTGCGCGAGGACTTCGTCCACCTGATCGGCTGCGCCGAGGATGACGGGCGTGCGCTGGTGAATGGCGGTGGGCTCGATGGCCATGATCGGCTGCCCCCGGCGCGCGAGGGTTTTACCGCCGGCTTGCTCGATGAGCATGGCCATGGGGTTGGCCTCGTACATGAGCCGCAGCTTCCCCTCCGGGGCCTTGCGCGTCGGCGGATAGAGGAATACGCCGCCTTTCAGCAAGATGCGATGCACGTCCGCGACCATGGCGCCCGAGTAACGGCTCGAATAGCCGTTGCTCTGCGCCCAGTCAAGATAGCGGCGATAGCCTTCCGGAAAGCTCTGGCGATTGCCCTCGTTGACCGAATAGGTCTTGTTGCCGGCGGGGATCCTGAGGCCGCGCTCGACGCGCATGAAAGCGCCGACGCCGGGATCGAGGACGAACATATCCAGGCCGCTGCCGAGCGTGAGCACGAACACGGTCGACGATCCATAGAGTACGTACCCCGCGGCGATCTGCTGCCGTCCCGGCTGCAGCAACGACTGTGCGGCGCGCGGCTGCTTCCCATCGAGCGCGAGGATGCTGAAGATGGTGCCCACGCCGCCGCACACGTCGAGATTCGACGAGCCATCGAGCGGGTCGAACAGCACGCCGTAGCGGGATACGCCGCGCCCGTCATCCTCGCGCAACATGATCGGCTGCTCGTTCTCCTCGGAAGCCACGATGGCGACGCCTTCGCGGCCGCCGAGCGCACCCATGAGGACGTCGTTCGCAAGCACATCCAGCTTCTGTTGAGTTTCGCCTGAACATTCTCCGTACCGACGCTGCCGAGCACGTTTTCCAGCCGCGCGCGCCGCACCTTGTCCGCGATGATCTTGGCGGAAATGGACAGCGCGGACAGAATCCAGGAAAGAGTGCCGGCATGGGCATGCCGGTCCTGCTCGGCGAGGATATGCGCCTGCAGAGTCATGATGCGTACGTCGTCTCGGCCCGGAATTGAGTTCATGATGCGGAATCCTTTTAAATCAGCGTAGTTTAGACGAGAATTTGGGGTTGTCCGCCCGCCATGGGGCGGGTTGCTGGCAGAAAAACTTCAATAAGTACGGGGGGAACACACATGTCCTTATCGAGCAGAACGGGTCTGGCTTGGGCGGCGGTTTTGATGGGCGTGGCCGGCTGCTCGCCGCAGTCCAAGGCGCCGGCGCCGCGGCCCCCGTCGCAGGCGAGCCAGCAATGGAAGCAGACCGCGGACGGCTTCGTGCAAAGCTACTTCGCCGCGCAGCCTTTCTTCGCCGCGCAACAAGGCAAGCACGAGTACGACGGCCAGCTTCCCGATTTGAGCGCACACGGCATCAAACGCGAGATCGCCCGGCTGCACGATGAGCGCGATCAGCTGAACGCCCTCGATCCGGCTCAGCTCGAACCCCAGGAGCGATTCGACCGCGGCTATCTGCTGAACGTCGTGGACCGCGATCTGTTCTACCTGGAGAAGGCGCACTTTCCCTCGACCAACCCCTACTGGTACCTGCAGATCGGCTGCTACATCGGTTGCATAGATCCAGACATGTACTTGAGCCGCAACTATGCGCCGCTCAACGTGCGCATGAAGGCGTACATCAAGTACGCCCGCGGCATCCCCAAGATGGCGGGCGACATTCAGGCGAATCTCGCCGGCCCCTTGCCCAAGACCTACGTTGAGCTCGGCGTCGCGGTGTTCGGCGGCTTCGTGGATTTCTACAAGAAGGACGTCGCGGCCGTGTTCGCCTCGGTCGACGATCCGGCCCTGCAGAAGGACTTGAAGGAGGCGGACGATAACGCCGCCGCCGCGATGTCGAACCTGTCCATTCATCTGACGGAGTTGCGCAAGACCGCCACGGACAATTTTGCGCTCGGCAAGGATCTGTACGCGCAGATGGTGAAGGACACCGAGCAAGTGGACCTGCCGATCGAGCAGATCGAAGCTGCGGGCCGCGCCGACCTCGAGCGCAACACCGCCGCGCTCAAGACGGAATGCGCGAATTACCTGCCGAAGGGCACGCTCGCCGCCTGTGTCGCGAAGGTGTCGGCGAAGAAGCCGGCGGAAGGGACTCTCGATGCGGCTCGCCGGCAGCTCGTCATGCTGCGCGAATTCGTGCAGAAGAATAACGTCGTGAGCATTCCGAACGACGACCAGGCCTTGGTCGCCGAGGCCCCCCCCTACAACCGTAATAACGCGGCGTTCATCCAGGTGCCGGGTCCCTACGAAAAGGGCGTGGCGGCGACCTACAACATCGCCCCGCCGGATCCGAAGTGGACCAAGGCCGAGCAGTTGCAGTACATACCGAGCGAGGCGACGCTCCTCTTTACCTCGGTACACGAGGTCTGGCCGGGACATTTTCTGCAGTTCCTGCATTCGAACTCCAACCCTGACAAGCTCGAGGGGCTCTGGGTGGGGTATGCCTTCGCGGAAGGCTGGGCCCACTATAGTGAGGAGATGATGATCGAGGCGGGCCTCGGCCGGGGTGATCCGGAGCTGCACATCGGCCAGATCATGGATGCGTTGCTGCGGGATGTGCGCTTGCTTTCCTCGATCGGCCTTCACACCGAAGGCTGGAGCGTCGCGCAATCGGAGAAGATGTTTCGGGAGCAGGCCTTCCAGGATCCCGGCAACGCCCGCCAGCAGGCCGCACGCGGCACGTACGATCCGGCGTATCTCAATTACACGCTGGGCAAGCTCATGATTCGCAAGCTCCGCGCGGATTGGGTGGCGAAGATGAAAAGCGGCGGCGCGGGGGCGCAGACGGCCTCCACGGCTCCGCCCGCGTCGGCGCCCGCCGCCGCCGCGGCACCCGGTCCTGCGATGACCGGCCGCGCGATGACCGGGCCTTCCATGAGCGGCTCGTCGGGCGCTCCGGATCAGGCCCTGTGGCGCGACTTTCACGACAAATTCCTGTCCTACGGCGGCCCGCCCATTCCCATGGTGCGCAAGGAGATGATGGGCGAAGCGGGGCCGCTGCTCTAGCCCAAGGCCGATAGAGAGTGCACGGCGAGTGACCGTGGCGGCGGCTCGAGTGAGCCGCCGCCATGGGCCGTCAGCGCACGAGCCCGGTGAGGAGTCCGCCGTCGAGCCAGGTCGCTATCAGGGAGGCGGCGCGCAGCGGCACCGCGTCTTCGGGGAGATGCACCGCGAGCGCCCCACAGATCTCTGCGAAGTTGCGTCCCTCGAGCGCGGCGTCGAGCGCTGTGACTTCCACGCGGTCGAGTGAGCGAAAGTAGTTCTCGAGGTCCCGCCGCCAGATAAGCCACTCGACGGGTTCGGCCGAGCGCGCGGGCGCGGGGGGCGTCTCCTCCGCGGACAGCGCTTTCCAGGCGGCCGCGGTGTTCCACTCGAACGCAAGACGGCGTACCGAGGGATGAAAGTGGAACACGAGGGTGCCCCATTCGGCAGGCTCGACGCTGGCGAGAGCGGCGCGGTCGAGGACGCTCTCGTCGGAAGAGTCGAACGCCTCGGCGAGGCTCCACTCGAAGGCGGCGATCTCTGCGAGGATCGGCTGTTCGGCAAAGGGAGGCTCCGCTCGCGTGAATGTGCTGACCTCCCGGCCGTACCAGCGTATCGAGCGATGCACCGAGGGGTGGGCGCGAACGAAGGCGGCGCCGAGCGCCTCGAAATCCTCATCGCCCAAGATCTGATGCAGTACCGGGTAATGATCCTGAAGTGCCTCGATCAGTCGGGCCGCGTACGCGTGGCGGTAAATGCGCAGGCGCGCCTCGATCGCGAGAGGCGGGGTGTCGGCGATGCACGCGTCAATAACGCTTTCTTCGCCGAGCAGCCCGCGCTGCATCTCGCGCTGTAATTGGCGCAGTTCCATCACGCCGCTTCGAGCGCCTGGCCGGCGGCGACGGCACGCGCCACGTCGAGCTCCGCCACCAGCTCGGCCAGCGGCGGGATGTTGTCGTCGCGCTCGATCATCGTGGGCACGGGGCCGAAGTGCGCCAGCGCCTCACGATAGAGATTCCATACCGGCGCGACGATCGGATGATCGTGGGTGTCGATCAAGTGATCGCCCATATCGCTATGGCCTGCCAGATGGAACTGGCGCACGCGCTCGGCCGGCATGGCGCGCAGGTACCGCAAGGCGTCGAAGGCGTGGTTCACGGCGCTCACGTAGATGTTGTTGATATCCAGCAGGATGGCGCAGTCGGCGCGCCGCGCGACCTCGCCGAGAAATTCCCACTCGGTGATCTCGGAGGAGCGGTAGGTGAGATAGCTCGAGACGTTCTCGAGCAAGATCTGCCGGCCGAGCAGGTCCTGGACTTGGCCCACGCGATCGACGACGCAGCCGAGCGCCTCCTCGGTGTACGGCAAGGGCAGCAGATCGTGTACGTTGCGTCCTTCGACGCCCGTCCAGCACAGATGATCGGAGATCCAGGCCGGCTCGACGCGGCGCGCGAGCTCGCGCACATCCGCGAGATATTGCCGATCGATCGGATCGGTGCTGCCGATGGACAGCGACACGCCGTGCATGACCAGTGGAAAGCGGCTGCGAATGCGCTCGAGGTAGTCGAGCGGCTTGCCGCCCGGCACGAGATAGTTCTCGGCGATGATCTCGAGCCAGTCGATCGGGTGAGACTCACTGAGGATGGCCTCATAGTGAGAAGACCTGAGACCCAGCCCGAAGCCATTGATTTGCATAGTGAAAAAAGGGCGGGGATCGCTCGCGCCGTCAGTAACGCGCGACGTCCCCGTCCCCGTCAGATCGGCTTAACCACCGGACTTCGCCTTGGCCTTGGCGGCGTCGCAGTCCGCCTTGGACATCGACGTCCAGCCCTGGCCCTTGCAGCTGTTTTGGCCCTTGCAGCTGTTCTTGGCGGACTTGCACTCGGAGGTACCCTTACAAGAATTCACGCCCGTACATTTGACGGTACCGGTATCTGCCGCCACCGAGACTCCTGCCAGCCCTGACGTAAACAACAGGGCGGCCGCGACCGCCAATGCTGCACCCGACCCTTTGTTGATATTCATGATTCGTTCCTCTTGTAGTTGACCGCAGCGAAATTACTGCCCAACGGAAGTCGAGACCGGGGCAGCGCCTGGATTATTACTCAACCGTCTAAGCATATGTCGCCTTTGTGATGAGGGCGTTACCCCCCAGCCCTGTCGCCGTTAGTCGATGGGGTAGGCCGGGAGGTGAGGGTTCACCGTCCCGGCGCCGGTGCGAACTCCGCCGTGATGGCGTCCGGCCACGACCAGTCCCGCACCGACGCCCCCCCGCACCAGCTGCGCGGAATGGCACTACTTTCAAGACAAGTTGCTGTCTTACGGCGCCTCGTCGATTCCGATGGTACGCGAGGAGGTGATGGACGGGGTGGAACGCTGATTTGGCGCGGGCGAGGCGGCGGGTATCGTCGCGTCGATCGCGGCGCGTCATGTTGCCCTTTATTATCCCAGGCCACCTAGTCAAAGGCCGTCTGCTCCATCGATCGTATCGGTCAAGAGCTTTCCGGAGGTCCTTTACCGGTGCTGAGTCGGGGCTCCCAACGCTCCAGGCTGCGCAAACGTTTTAGTGGTGAGCGCGGAGTTGGTCAGGTAGACGTCCTGATTTCTGAAATCGATACCGAGGGAGCTGACCGTTCCCAATACATCCATCCCAATGATTATAGCGGGTTTGTTCTCCAAGTCCCAAACCTCGAAGATATGGAAATCGCCATAGACCACATCGACATCGTTGATACGCAACGTGTCGATGATCAGTGTAGGCACTCTCCAGATCTCTCCCGGCTCAACTTGCGCAGTGGCGCCGTATACAGAGGTTACCTGGGCCGCGGTACCGGGCCGGCGCCGCTCATTCAGAGCGTCGCGCAGCGCAAGATTGCCGAGTGTGCGCTCTGCGCCCGTATCGATTATCGCGAAGGCGTGCACTCTGCCGACCCGCAATGGCAGGATCATCAGGCCATGCGCCACACGCGTCGCGTGTAGTTTCAGTGCCTCCGCGCGCACTTCGGATTTGACACTCCCGGATATCTCAACGCGGTTGCGTAGGAAATCCACCGAAAGACTTTTTTCAGTTAGCCCTGCAGCGCCGAGGATGCCGTCAGCACCGATCATGACCTCCGATCCCACGACCGGAGCATGCAATCCGTCGACGACGAGATCGCCGGTTTCCAACTTATCGAGGGTCACCGCAGATACCTGTGCTGTGCCGGTGATGCCGTTTAATACAACCGAGGGCAACTCAGTCGGTTTGAGGCCCAAGGCGCGCACTAGGTCGGGTGTAACGGTCGAATGCGTCGCCCCGGTATCAACGATGAAACGAAATGGGCCTTTGCCGTTGACGGTGGCGGCGACTACCACGCGGCCGATGTGATCGCGTGTCGTTGGGAGAGCCAGCAACAAGGACTGTGCCCTGCTAAGTTCCCGGGACGATCCGCCACCAGAGGGGTCCGGTGCAGGAGTCAAACCGTCGGAATCAGCAACCGTCGGCAGTGAGAGGCCCCCGAGCAATACCCAGGACAGAAAGCTGAGCCTGAGGTCAATGTGGGCGTTGAGGCGCATAAGTGAGAAAGGCAAAGGGATCCTAACACGGATCGCCACGGCAATCCCGTCCCGCGGGCTGAGCGGCGCTAAATCGGGTGTGACGATCATGCGAGGAGGACCAGCTGATACAATCTGCCAGGCTGGATCCTATCAAGGAGCTCCCCGACCCCCGTGAACGCCACTCCGATGAGCGAAGGCGATGCTTGTGCCTTAGCCGACGCTATCGACCAAGTCTCCAGAACGCAGCCGCCCGATATGGCACTGCAGCTCGTGGAGCGAGCCTTGGCTCGAGCGCCGCAGCAGCCTATTGTCCTGAATGCTGCGGCTGGACATATGCTGCGGGTGGGCAATGCGAATCGGGCCCGGGAACTGTACGAGAGGGCAATTGGCGTCGACGCCAACTCGAAGGTGCTGTGGCTCAACCTCGCGAACGCGTGTGGGGCGCTTGGCGATAAGCAGTCCGAAGCGCAGGCGCTTGAGAAGGCTCTCGCAATCGAGCCCCGGTACGTGCTCGCCCTGCTGCGCAAAGGCGAGATCTTGGAGGGTCTGGGAGACCGCAAGAAGGCCTCCTTTTTCTATGAGGCGGCACTCGACTCGGTGGCATCGGGCGCGCCGGCGCCGCGACACGCCGCGGCGACGCTCGCGCACGCGCGGGATTTCACTCTTGCCAACCGCAGGCAACTTGAGAGCTTCCTGGAGCAACAGATCGCCGCCGTGCGCTCACAGCACGCCGATACCGACCAGGGGCGCTTCGATGCGTGCCGAGACGTCTATCTTCGAAAGCGCAGCGTTTACCATAGTCATCCCAAGCAGATTTTGTTTCCCTACCTACCCGATATCGAGTTCTTCCGGCGCGAGGACTTCCCTTGGCTCGACGCGCTGGAAGCTGCGACGGAGGAAATCGCCGCCGAGGCCGTTGCCGTGCTCGCCAGTCACAAGGAGGGATTGGAACCGTACGTCAAGTTTCCGCCTGGCGCGCCGATCGATGAGTGGGCGGCACTAAATCACTCGTCGAGCTGGAGCGTCTATCCGATCTTGCGCGATGGGCAACAAATCTCCGAGCACGTGCAGAGGTGCCCCCGGACTGCCGCGGTGCTGACCGGGCTACCTCTGTGCGACATCCCAAACTATGCGCCCGGCGCCTACTTTTCTGTGCTCAAGCCGCGCACCAAGCTGCCGCCGCACACGGGAACGACCAATACGCGCTCGATCGTCCATTTGCCGCTCGTGGTTCCCGCAAAATGCGGCTTTCGGGTCGGCGCCGATGTGCGCACTTGGCAGAGGGGCAAGGCCTGGGTGTTCGACGATAGCATCGATCACGAAGCTTGGAATGATAGCGACGATATCCGCATCATTCTCATCTTCGATATTTGGAGCCCACTGCTGTCAGCGGCCGAGCGCGATCTGGTGCGGGCTCTGACCGTGGGCATCGGTCAATACTACGGTGCCGACAGCCCCGCGCTCGGGTCGCGATGAGCCGCGCCAAGCATCAGAGCATCCTGCTGATCCTCGCGGTGAGCGGCCAGTCTACCCTTGCAGGAGCTGACGAGCTGGACGGCGCCTTGCGCCGATGCGCGGGTTTCAACGAGCCCGAGCAGCGCCTGTCCTGCTTTGATGAGATCGTGCGCAGGCTTCCGCAGGTCGAGAAGGATCGCTTCGGGTTGACGGCAGACATCGAGCGTAAGCGCGACCCCCTGGCCGTGGAAAAAGCCAAGTCCGCCGTGCTTGGCGCGAAAATCGCAGGATTGCGACAGGCAGCAAACGGCGAATGGACTTTCACGCTCGATAACCGTCAGGTCTGGATCGAGGCGGAGCCGAGGCCGAGCATGACGTTTGCGGTAGGCGAGGATGTGCGCATCGAGCACGGCGCGATGAGTTCACTCTGGTTAGTCGCCGATCAGCATCGCCGGGTACGCGTCAAGCGTCTGCAATGAGGCGTTGACGCATGCTCACGGCCGCAGAGGAGGTCCGTTCGAGCAACGCGCGCTCAGACGCTCTCCGTTCGCTGTGAGGCAAGCGCCCGAAGCGCCGCAGTGATGGCATCTATGACTAGCTTCCAATCGCCGTCGATGGTTTGCCGGAACAGGCGCATGGTGGGGTACCACGGACTATCGCTGCGCTCGAGCCCCCAGCGCCATTCCGGTGAGGCGGCAAGCACCGTCCATACGGGTCTCCCAAGGGCCCCGGCAAGATGCGCCATCGAGGTATCGGAGCTGATCACGAGGTCAAGACTTGCCATCGCGGCGGACGTGTCGAGGAAGGCCTCCGGCCCGCGATCCAAATCCGCGCTCAGGTCGACCACCCGATCGGCGAAAGGGACGTTCCGCAACTGCTCGAGCCCCACCCCTTTTTGAAGGGATACGAGGGTGACGCCGGACAGCTGCGCGAGTGGCTCCAGAGTCGCGAGTGGAATCGAGCGCCCGCGAGCCCAGATCAGCTTCTCCACGGCGAGATTGCCTTGCCAGGCTATACCCACCCGCAGGCCCGGTAGCGCCCGCAGCCGCTGCGCCCAGTGGGCGATGCGCTCCGGCTCCGCCGCGAGGTACGGTACCTGTGCCGGAATCGTGTGGAGTCGAGTGTTGAAGGCGAGCGGCAGGCTCAGAAGCGGACAGTAATAATCGACGGGTGGCAGTGGCTCGCCACGGCTGACGAGACAGATTGCCCCCGGCAGTGTGCACAGCAGGGGCTTGAGTGAGGGCATCACCTCGAACACGACGGCTATGCGCTGCGCCGCAAGCAACGGCAGGTATCGGCAGAACTGGATAACATCGCCTAGGCCCTGCTCGGCATGCACCAACAAGGTCTTACCTGCGATCGGCTCGGAGCCGAACCAGCGCGGGGCACTGAAGTGTCGCGCAGGGTTACCGAGCGCGGGTACGTCGAATCGCGATTCGTAAAGTGGCCATCCCGAGTCGAATTCGCCGAGTGTCAAGTGCAGAAATGCCAGCGCGAACTTGGCGGAAGGATCATCCGGCTTGCAAGCCAACGCGCGGCCGAACGTCGCCGCCGCTTCGCGATAGCGTCCGAGCATCTTGAGAACAATTCCCGTGTTGGTAAGGTTCTCCGCAGTCGCACCCCCCACGGCCGCGGAGCAGTTGAAGCTATCAAGCGCCAGCAATAGTCTACCCGTCGCCGTCAGGGCAATACCTCGGTTGTTCAGAACCTCTGGGAGGTTCGGTCGGATCGCGTTCGCCCGATCAAAGCTTGCCACGGCCTCCGCGGTGCGCTCGAGGTTGAGCAGCGCGACTCCGCGCTGGATGTGCGCGTCCGCGTCCCCAGGCACGAGTTGGACCGCCCGCTCGAGCGGAGCCAAGGCCTCGCTGAAGCGGTGTAGCGCAACCAGCGTGGCGCCCCGGCCGACAAGGGCGGAGGCATTTTCGTCGCCTCGAGCGCCGAGCGCATCGTAGTCCCGCAGTGCTTCCTCGTATTGGCGCAGAAGATATCGCACGAGCGCACGGCTCTGCAGCGTCAGCGCGTTGTTCGGCTCGATCGCGAGCGCCAGTGAAAAGCTCTGCTCGGCTTCTGCGAGACGTCCGAGCTCTTTGAGGGTACTGCCCCGGTTCGCGTTGAGAGCCGCGTGGTGCGGCTGCACGGCGAGTGCCCGATCGAAACTATGCAGAGCGCGCTCATGTTCACCGCGGCGAGCCAGCAACATGGCGCGGTTGTGATGTGCAGGCGCGAGGTTCGGGTCGAGCGCAACGGCTCGTTCGAAACACTCCAAGGCTTCCCGTTCGCGTCCGGCTGCTTCGAGCGCGACACCCAAATCCGCATGCGCTCCCGGATCCTTGAGTGCCAGACGCACCGCCTGCCCGGCGTTCGCGAGCGCCTCCTCGCGGCGTCCGAGCGCGGTCAATACCGAGGCACGGGTGCGATATCCACCGGCAAGCGAGCTATCCAGAATCAACGCTCGATTGCAGGCCTGCAGCGCCTCCTCTGCCCGCCCGAGCGTGTGCAGTGCCCGAGCAAGATTCAACAGGACGCCCGGGCGATCGGGCTTGAGGTTCAGCGAACGGCTGAGGAACGTGACGGCATCCGCCGAATTCCCGAGCTGAGCGAGCGCTAGACCCAGCAGCTGCAGGATATCCGCATCGTCGGGCGTATGCCGCAGCAGCGCCTCGTAATCCGCTATCGCGTCACGCAAGCGGCCGGCACGATGCGCGCGCACCGCGGTGGCGAGTTTCGCCTGCTTAACCTGATCGACTGCATTCACGGGATTTTCTCGAGGTCTGAGACAGCCAAGAATACACCGTACCCCAAGCAGCCCGCCAACGGTGGCAGGCTCGCCAACCCCTCACCGATATTGCATTATGGGTCAACTGCCCAATGGCTTGCGCTCACACGGCCAGGAAAATCACTACAGGTGTCGTTCCCCTTCGAGCCCGAAATGCTGGTGGAGCTTGCGCGTCAGGAACTGGCCAGTGGCCAGGTCGGGGCCGCGCAGGAGAAATGCCTACGGGTGTTGGGCGCGCAACAGCATCACCCGGGCGCGCTCGACGTCCTCGGGACGATCCTGGCCTCCCAAGGGCGGTACGAGGAGGCCGTGCGGGTCTTCAATGCGCTTACCCTGATGCAGCCGGCGGTCGCCGCACACTGGCAAAATCTTGGCACCGTCCTGCGGCCCGCCGGCCGACCGGCGCAGGCTTTGGCGGCGTTGGAGCGTGCCCTGCGTCTGGCTCCGCCGACGGCCGGCCTGCTGTACAACCTGGGCGCACTGCAAATGGACCGTTTGGACTATCGGGCGGCCCACCTCGCCCTGCGGGACGCCGCGGTGCTTGCACCGCGCAATCCCCGCATTCGCTGGACCTATGCGCAGTGCTGTTGCGACATCGGTCACCGCCAGGAAGCCGTGACAGCGTTGGAAGACTGGGAAACGCTCGAAGGGTTGGACGTCGAGATCATGGTATCCATCGCGTTGCTCCTCGTCACCTCTGGCGCGGCGCGTCGGGCGCAGCCGGCAATTCAGCGGCTCCTCGCGAATCCCCCCGCAAGTGGGCGCGCGGTCGTGGGATTTGCGCTCCTCCTCGAGCGGCTGCATCGGGTTGATGAAGCGCAGGCCGCCATGCAGCGAGTCGCCCCTAGCGATGAGAGTTCGAACCAAGATTCAGAGCGGCTCGCGATGTCTGCGCGGTTAGCGGACAGGGCGGGCCGGCACGAGGACGCGCATCGCCTGCTTACTTTGGCGCTCGGGCAGCCGCGCGAGTTCGTGCATCGCTACAACCTGCTCTTTCCGCTTGCGAAGGCTTGTGATGCACTTGGACGCTACGAGGAGGCCTACATCGCGGCCGAAGAGGCGCATCGCTCGCAGCTTGCATTCCTTGAGCGCGCGGTGGGCAGGTCATCCGAGGAACAGTCGCAACTTTGGGCCCTGACTGTGAACGGATGCAGCCCCGACGATATCTCGCTTTGGGACGGCGCGGGGAACGCAAGCGAAACCAATCCGATCTTCATCGTGGGCTTTCCACGGTCGGGCACCACCCTGCTCGAGCAAATGCTCGATGCGCATCCGCAGCTGCAGTCGATGGACGAGCAGCCTTTCATATTGCGATCCGTCGCCCAAGTCACGGATCGGGGTTTCAGTTACCCGCGAGAACTCGGTAAATTGACCGAGAGTGACTTGAGAGAGCTCCGAGCGCAATATTGGGACGGCGTGCGCAAAAGGGTGCCGCTGGCACCCGACCGACGGCTGGTGGACAAGAACCCCATGAACATGGTTCTGCTACCCATCATTCGCCGCCTGTTTCCCAAGGCGCCGATCATCCTCGCTATTCGCCACCCCTGCGACACGGTCCTGAGCTGTTTTTTGCAGCACTTCCCCTCGGATCTTGCGCTGCTCGGGCGCGATCTGACGGCCCTGGCGAGGTCTTACGCCCGCGCCTTTGACTACTGGGACTCGCAATCCTCCTTGCTGCGACCCATCACACACGAGCTGAAGTACGAACGGCTCATCGCTGACTTCGCGGCCGAGGTCGACAGGCTATGCGCCTTTCTGCAGCTGCCGCGGCACGAGGCGATGCTTGCTCCAGGCGAGCATGCACGCACGAAGGGATTTATCAGTACACCCAGTTACGCTCAGGTCATCGAGCCGATCGGCGATCGTTCGGTGGAAAGATGGAAGCACTATCGGCGGCACTTCGGCAGCGAAGCGTTGGGTTTGCTGATGCCCTGGATCGAGCGCTGGGGCTATGCCGTCCTCTAGGTGTGCGGCCTTGACAGGTTGTTCGTGGTGAGGTCCAGCCGAGTGATGGGTGATTGGGCAGCGAGGCTCATGTGGGGAGGATGCCAGTCGAGGGACTGGTGATTACGAGGGACGTCTTCTACACTTTCTCTTCTAAATCTGAAATCGTTCACGCAGTGGAGAATGGTATGAACACCGTCGCTCGCCTGTTGCTCTTAGCCTGCACGATCGTCGTGGCTGATGCGGTGGCCGGAGATCCGAACCCCGGTGAGGCGGGTCAACCCGCGGCGCAGCCGTCTCCGGCCTCCGCTCCGCAGTCCGATGCGCCATCCACGGCGGCCCCGAGCAATGCTGCGCCGGCGACTCCGGATAATTTCTCCAGCGAAAAAGCCGGAATGGGAACTCAAACGGGTAGCATTGCCGCGTCGCACGCAACCGCTAACGCGCAAGTTGCTGCCAACAGATCAGGTAAGCAACTGCTGGTGGACGATACGGTCAACGATGCGCAGCTCAAGCAGATCGTTGCGAGAGGTTACAAACCCGTGGCTCAGGCGCGTGGCAACCAGGTTTATTACTGCCGGAGCGAGCCTGAGCTGGGTACGCGTTTCGATAAGAAAGTATGCAAGACCGCAACGCGAATTCTTCAAGACGAGCTGGACGGTAAGGACGAGGCGGCGCGTATGGAGCGGCCTAGTGGAAACCCGGCCGCCAAGTGATCGTCATCCGCCTGCGCCGCGCCAAGCCGCCGCCTGTAAGTTAGCCGGCAGGCCTCGCGCGACCGTCAAAGACCGCCAGAGTGTGGGCCGCTGCGAGGCACACAAAAAAACGGCGGGCTCGCGCCCGCCGTCAGAACGCTTGCCCGGCCTTTAGAAATCGACCGTCAGTTCGGCGAACAGATAGCGCCCGGCTACGTCGTAGACGGACGGGAACGTGTTGCTCTCCGCATAGGCGGAGTTGCCGCCCGAGTTGATGGTATCGAGGAACGGCGGATCCTTATCAAGCACGTTGTTCACGCCCACGCGCATCGTGACCTTGTCCCACGTGTACGAGGCATGCAGATCGAGATAACTGATCGTCGGAATGCGAGAATCCGGCGGGGGTCCCGCTTTGGCGATGGTGGCAGCTCCCACGTAGTCAGGACTGCCCGGGTTCAGCAAGGTGTTCACCCCGCTCCCGAAGAAGCGCCAGATCACCCCGCCCGAAAGACCGGCGAGCGGTGTATCCCAATCCACGCCGAATCGATGCCGCCATTTCGGCGTGATCGGCGTGCAGGTTGGTCCGTAGTATCCCGCGCAGTTATAGGAATGTACGCCGCCACCGGGGTCAGTGAGGAGGTCAAGCAAGTACGTGCCGTCCAGGCGCGAGCGCAGCCTGCCCAGCTGCCCCATATCGTATCGGTACGCAAGACCGACGTCGACGGACTTATTCTCGAGACCTGCAATGTTCAGCAGCGGATCGTCCGTGTAGCCCTGAGGGCTCGCCCACAGCGTTCCGTTCGGGTCGCGATGAACCAACTGGCAAAAATAGCTCGTAGCGTTGCCACTCAGAATGCAATTGCTCTGAATTAGGTTCGGACCGTAGGAGGTGATCACGTCCGTGATCTTGATGTCCGTGTAATCGATCGTGGCGCTGAATCCCGGCAGAATCGTCGGCGTAAGGACCAGGCCCACATCCAGCGTCTTGCCCACCTCGGGCTTGAGGGTGGGGTTGCCGCCGAGAAGGCCGTTGTATTGCCCGGCGGGCGATCCCGGGGTCGGCACTGCGATCGGCTTACCGCCGTTTGTTAGAGCACAGGCCGCCGCGTTATGGACATACGGCCCGGCGGCGCAAAGATCGGTCCCGGAGTCAAGCTCGACGACAGGCGGCTCGTAAAGCTCTGCGACGTTCGGGACGCGCACCGCCCGGTTGTAGCTGCCCCGAAAGCGCACATCGTCGACCGGCGACCAGGTCAGGCCTATCTTCCAGGTGTCGGTGTCGAAGCCGCTCGAGTAGCTCGAGTAACGATAACCCGCCTCGAGATCGAGGCTCTTGACGCCCGGCAGGTTTTTCGCGAGCGGCATGCGCTCTTCGGTGAACGCCTCCCAGACATGGTAGCCGCCTGAGAAAGCACTGACTATCACGTTGCCGAGATCCCCCGTCAGGTACTCATTGTCCGGCTGTCTTGCATCATACTCGCGGCGGTACTCGGTGCCGAACACGACCTTCAGCCCCTCATCCGACGTCGGCAACTTCACGCCCTCATGCGTCAGATCGCCGGTAACAAAGCTCGTCCAGATGTCTTCGTAGCTATAAGCGTTCATAAGCCCGGGCACGGAGATGTAGTTCAATTGTGCCTGAGTGACCGGAATCGCCGGATTAAAGACGTTCCAGGGAACACAACCGGTCTGACCGCCGCGGCAGACCGGGGTGCCGTTCGGCCCCATGACGGCCAGCAGTGCGTTCTGGGCGTTGGCGGAAGACACATCGTTGTTGTGATAGTCGCTGGATCGAGTCAGACCGTAGGTCACGGATGAATCGTAGTTCCAGTCCGTCGTGATTTCCCCGCGTAACCCAAACACGCCGCGAAAGGTCGTATGCACATAGGTATCTTCGCGCGGGCCGCCCTCGACATTGCGACGGGCGATTAGCAACTGGATATCGCCCGGCACCGGCACCGTGCCATTGGTGACGGCTGTGTAAGGCGAACCGGGAGTGCAAAGGGTAGTGAACTCAGACGCCGTGAGGAAAGGATTCATGCCGGTGTTGCCATACGCGCCGACGCCGCAGTTCGTGTAGAAGTTTCCGTCCCGCAACGCCGGCGTACCCGAGGTCGCGAAACCGGAGCCCAGGAACAGGCCTGCCGGGGCGTAGTTGCCACGGGTGTTGTCGTCCATGAACATGAACTCGGTATACGCTTCGGCGTGATCGTTGAACCTCAGGTGACCGAAAAAGCCCGCGGTGTAGCGCTCATCGATACGCTGCAGATAATGCGTGGCGGCGTAGTTGTACGACTGATAGAAGGGCACGATGTTGCCCCCGGGTCCCACCTGCCCGGCCGCGAAAGTTTCCTGATTGAAAAGGACGGCCGGCGCCGAGTTGACCGAGCCGTCGCATGTGTAGGGTCCGAACGAAGCGCCGCTGCTTAAGTTCAAGTTGTTGTTGAGCACGCAGGCGGAATGATCGCGACTGTTCGCCGTGATCGGATCGGTTTTCCTATATCCCAGATAACCCTCAAAGTTGCCTGCCCCGTCAGCAAAATTCTGTCCCATGATCAACGTCAATTCCTGGTTGGCGCCGTCCCAGTTGCTGCCGGTGGGGACCGCGGTACCCGATGAGGAAGCGAGTAGGGGATCGAGCCAGCCCTCGTGGTTGCCGTGGTTGTAAATTCCGCCGTTGGCATCGACCCGCACACCCTCGAAGTGATCGTTCATGACGAAGTTCACGACGCCCGCAACGGCGTCCGCACCGTAAGTCGAGGCTGCGCCGCCGGTGAGCACATCCACCCGATCGATCAGCGCCACCGGGACCTGATTGATATCGGCCGCGGAGACGCCGCTGAGGGCTGTGGTAGAAGGCGCCCCGGCGGCTGGATCGCCGCCCATCAGACGCCTTCCGTTGATCAATACCAGCGTGCGCTGGATCCCAAGACCGCGCAGATTTACCGTCGCCGTACCGTTCGAGCCCATCGATAGCCCGGATCCCTGATCAGCCACCACCTGCGGAAGGCTGTTGAGCAGGTCCTCGACGCGCGTGACGCCCGAGTCCTTGATCTCGGCGGCAGTGACCACCGTGATGGGGCTGACGGATTCGAGACTCGGGGTCGCGATGCGCGAACCCGTAACCACGACTTCTGTAAGGAGAGCGGAGGATTCGGTCTGCTCATTGGCCGGCGCCGGTGCCTGCTGCGCGACCGACGTATTGGCCGCCACGCCGATACCGAACGCGGTACCGGACAGCAGAGCCATGCGTATGGCTCGCCGCAGGATGCACTTGTCACCCGTTGTCATCATGTGCGATTTCTCCCTAAGTTGGTTGCTTTCTCGCAACGACGAACTGCCCTATCCGTCGAGACATCCCGGCGCAGTGTCGTTTTTGTCAGATACGCAGAATAGAACACACTCGACATAAGTAACAAGGGAAAAAGTGATGTCCGAGGCTTATAACTGTCCAGCAGGTGTGTCTCTGCGCGCCGGCGCGAGGTGGCGACCCTTTCGCCCCGGGAGGAAAGCCCGGCTGAAGGGAGCGCTTGAAGCGCGAGGTAGTGTTTAAAAAAATACAACACCAGCGACGGCAGATCGAAACGGCAGCGACAGCGACAGCTGAAGAAAAAGATCGCTGGAACATTGCCGCTATGGCAACTTGAATACCTTGGCAATCAGCGTGCCGATCTGCTCCCCCATCCGAACCCCGACCTCGCCCGAATTTCGGTAATGCACGCCGTCCCAAATGCGCGCATTGACGACCTCCTCCACCACATCTTCGGGGCGTTCCCAGCGGCGAGTCACGCCAGGCAGCGTATTGCTCGTGGTACTCAAGGGCGGCTGGGGAGCAGCCCCGTTCTCGATGCGAACGAGGGTGGCAATGGTCGCTGCAATCATGCAATGCGCGCACGGATATTCCGGTTGGATCGGCGTGACAATGAGCGGCAGCCAACTGGCATCTCGCTCGGTCGCCGGGTTGTTATCCCGATCCCCGTTGCGGATCGCTGTGATCGGCCGCCAGAAGTTGAAGTGGTACTTCGCTTCAAAGACCGCGATCTCAACATCGTTCAGCGCCGAACTCACGGCGGCATAGAGTCGTGCGTTGCGCGTGACCTCGCGGCCCGGAGCGCGGGCGATGGAGCTTACGATCCCCACGTGCACATCGGGTAGGGCGGTCGCCCAGAAGCGTGCAATTTCGGTTTGTTCTGGCGTCCTAACTGCACTGTCAACGGCGCCGAAGTTTTTCGTCTCACTATAGTCACGCGCCCAGACAGCGCTGTCGAGTGCCGGCGGCGGTCCGGGTCTGAACTGCGCTGCACTTTTCAAGTACCATGGGTGATGCTGCGCGACCGCGACACCGAGTGGAAAAGTGGTGACTACGTATACCCCCGGAGCGGTCACGGGACGATAAGGCTCCGGATTGCCAAGATCTTCGGTGTGCTTTGCGAGTACGTCATCCGCGGCCCGGAGGCCGAGGTTCACACCGAGCATTCGCGCCCCGTCGTCCCTCAGGAAGTGCAATGCCTGATCGTAAGCCGCGTCTATCTGCGGTTTGAGGGCGGGAGCTTCGTGCAACAATACCGTGCGGCTCGCCGCGGCCACGGCTGCGTCGATAGAGGCGCCCTGTGACTCTCCCAGGTCGACCCGGTCGCGCGGGTAACGCAAGGTGATTGCGTTCACCGCCTCGTACACTGCATTCTGGGCCAATGCCATGGTCCGAATCGTATTGGGACCATCTGAGGCAATCTCGGTCGTCCTATCCGCCCAATCTGCTACCACATCAGCGTGCGCGCAGAACGCCATTAGGAAGAGTGCGAGTGCTCGCAAGACCCACTTCGTCATGGCTTCGATCATTCCTCACGCGGGTTCCGAAGCGCGCAATCGTAGCATCAAATCACTGGGAGCTGCGTCAGTCGCAATGCAGATCCCCATCGAAGTACTTGCGCAGGACAAGCGGTACCCCCATCAGCATATGAAAGGCCGTGCGACGTCCCGGCAACGCATTCTGGGTAAGAAAACCCGAGTGGACGGACCTCCGGGGGACACATCGCTTGCAGGAATGGCTCGCCGATGGCGAGCCACCGAGTCGAGCCGGGCTGGGAGCCACCACCTCTGTCGCCGCCGGTGATGTGCAGTTCCACGCGGCGGTTCGCCAGTCTCCCTTCACGAGTCGCGCGCGGCCGGTCATCCGGTGCGCCGAAGTTCATCTGCACACCGAGGCCGAGCACGAGACCCGATGGGTCTCTAACCCCGAATGTGTCGGGGCTGGCAAACTCCATGCGGTACTTGGCTTACGTGCACAGCTGTACGCGTGTCGAGCCGTCTTGCCGGCCGAGACCGGTCAAGAGTCCCATGCCCGCCTCTGCGGCGAAGGTAGGTAAAATGGCCGAACCCCGGGTAATCGGTCCTGTCGTTCATTTCGCCGCCGCCGACGAGGACGTATGGGTTGACGAAGACCTCTCCATGATGTCGGCCGGCAAGAACTTCTTGATGACATCGACGGTGTCCGCGTCCAGCCGACGCGTGCCATCGGTTCCCTTGATATCGAAGTAGCCGCGGCTGAAGTCGCCCTCGAGCGCCCATGAGTGTGGAAGATTGATGCCGATCCCTGCCTGATAGCCGTAGTTGTCTTTGATTTGCCGGTCGTTTCCTGGAGGCTGTACTGGATCATCGGCGCCGTGTAAATCGACAGCGCGTCGGCGGGGCGGCGTTATCCGCATAGGCGGAGCCGCAGACCGCCCCCATCGCGCCGGCCAAACTCAATACAAGGAATCGCTGCATACCAAAAGTCTCCATTCTTTGCATAAATACAACAGATGAATGGCGCTGAAGCAGAAGGGTTGGACCGAAGAAAATGCCTGCTATTTGGCTTTTAGCAGGTACCATACGAAATGGCGCCGCGTCTCGATGTCGTATTTGAGCGACGGGTGCTGCTAAAGTCTGTGAGCACCCCGCGTGAGTGCCTGTAGGATCAGGTCCTGCGATATTGCTAGATCAGGGCCGCGGGCGTGTTAGGTGAGCGGCCGGGGCTTCAGGCGGATCTGGAAGAGTTTCGGCCAGTTCTTGCCGGTGACGAAGAGACGATCCCCTTTAGCATCGTAGGCAATGCCATTGAGTACGTCGGTTTTGCCCGGCACGGTATCGGCGGCCGGCAACAGATTGCGCAAGTCGACGGCGCCGACCACGTGCCCGTCGCGCGGATCGATGCGCAGGATCCAGCTCGTCTGCCAGACATTGGCGAAGATCTCGCCCTTGATCCACTCGAGCTCGTTCAGGCGCTCGACCGGCTTGCCTTCAAGGGTGACCGGGATCATGCCCGCGGGTAGCAGGGTTTTCGGATTCAAGATGCGCAAGGTCGAGGTCCCGTCGCTCATGTAGATCTGCGAGCCGTCCTGGGTGAGTGCCCAGCCCTCGCCCTCATAAT
>Ga0302324_100006167_pt1 | contig 25933 bp, 28 predicted proteins | sample Palsa_T0_1_FD_201949 | JGI IMG/M metagenome (GOLD analysis project Ga0302324, IMG submission 201949) | Peat permafrost microbial communities from Stordalen Mire near Abisko, Sweden - Palsa_T0_1 | ecosystem: Environmental > Terrestrial > Soil > Palsa > Peat permafrost | place: Sweden: Abisko... | reverse complement strand
CCTCGGACCTTACATGTCATATGACGTGGTGGGCGGTCGCGGGCGGCCGTACCTTGTCGTCCACAGCGGAGGGGGCGCCGCACCAACTCAAACGTAGGGGGAATCTCCCGTGTACTCCAACCTTTCGATAGTCATGGCGCAAGGGCATCAGCGCGATCTTCTGCGCGAGGCGAAGGCCGCCAAACTGGCGGGCTCGGCGGCTCCGAATCGCCCGGCGAAGTCACCGCGGTTCGCACGCATGAGCTTTGCCTGGGAGGTGCGTCAGCCCGCATACAAGCTCGCGGTCGCCCCCGAGCGACCGAGCATCGGTTGACAGCGACGCGGGGTTAGGAGCGACGCGGGGTTAGCCGCCTGGCAAGAAGGCTGGAATGGGGCGCAGTTCAATGGGTGGCGGGAGCCACTCTAGGCCGGTGTCAACGAGTGACACGGCGTGGATGTCTCCCGCCACCCTGATTACGGCAGACGGGCAGACTTACTGCTTCTCGTGCAGCGGCGGCCCGAGCTGATCGCTCTCGGCGTCATCGAGCTCGCTCGCCTGCATGTCCTTCGGATCGTTCGACTCAAGCTTGTCGGCATCACCCGCGACGTCGTCCTTGCGGCCTTCCTTGTACGCATGCAGAGAGGTCTCGGGAACGGTCTCTTCATCCGCAGTGGTATTACCCTCAGGGTCTGGCATGGGGCCTCCTGTGTTAGACGATGGCGATCCGCATCCGGATCGGCTGGACGAATTAGCTACCCGCCGCAGCGGCGGCATAACCGCCGTTTGTGTTGTCCACCTGGCGGGTAGTGCCTGATGACTCGCCGCTCGGTGACACCGACGAGCGCTCGGACGCGTAACTGTCCGGCGGGCTATGCGGCCGTGCCCAGGGGCAGGGCAGCCCATACGCGGTGACCGTCGTGAGTCTCGCTCCCCCAGCGGTGGGCGAGCTCTTGGACGACCCGCATTCCGAGCTCGCCCTCTGCCTCGTGGGCAACGCCCGGAACGTGCACGGAGATGATGAGGAATTCCTCGTCCAGTTCGGCGGCGAGGCGGATGATGTCATCTGCCACGCACCAGAAATTCATTACCGCGAGGTTGACCAACTCGCTGGCTACCAGCCTCGCGTCCTCGAGCACGGGCGCCGTATCGAGCGCCTCCTCGAGCGCTCGGCGAGCCAGGCGGGGCGCACGGCGGTCGCAGCGCAAGGAGAGGCCGAGAATGGGTGAGGGCGATGCAGGTAGCACACTTATCTGCTACCCGGCTCGGCGACAGGAAATCATCGCTTGTCCGAGATCTCTCGCTTGAAGTAGATCGCGAGGTGTTCTAGTGTTCAACCGGTCCGCGGCGTTCGATCTCGAGGCGCGGTGCACTTCCCACACATAAGGGGACGGGCCAGCACGCGGAGGCTCGGCACCGGACCCCGGCATCCATCGTAGTCAGTGAAGCCTGCATGTCTGATGCCCAAAGTGCCGAGGTATCTGTGCGATCGGTGAGGAGGCTCGATCCGGCCCCTGTCGCTTGATGCCGTCGGCGCGTACACCTCACGAATCCGATGCGGCCGGACCAGGTCCGCAAAGGGGATTGGGGACGATCATGTTGGAGCGCTGTTATGGGGGCGCAAGCCCTGACATCTTGGCGATCGGCACGAGTCGCAATCGCGACGAGTACGTCATCGAGCTCGCCGGAGAACTCGACCTCTCCGGGGTGGAGCGCGCGTCTGAGGCGTTTGCCAGCGCACTGGAGAGTGACGCACGAGCGATCGTGCTCGATTTGCGCGCCCTCGAGTTCCTGGACTCGACCGGCGTGCACACCATCCTCAAAGCGGAGCGCGAGGCGAGCGAGCAGAATCGGAGCCTCGTGATCGTCCGGGGGCCACGACAGGTCCAGCGGATCTTGGAGATCAGCGGGGTCGCGGAGAGACTGGCGTTCAGCGACGGATAAGCGCTCGTTCAGCGACGGATAAGCGCTCGTTCAGCGACGGATAAGCGCACGCCTCGTGGCGGGGCGCGAACCGGTAATGGCTCGCGCCCCGCGCGATCAGCGGAAAACCCGCGGCTGGGTCACGCTCGGTTGGCGCGTGCCGCGACGAGCTCCTGGGCCGCCTTCGCGGAGGCGCCGTCGGCGCTCCCGTTACCGTGACCGAGGCCCGCCGCCACCCGAGCTCCGAGCTCGGGATCGACGTTCGTCCAGTAGGCGATTACCCGCAACTGCATCTCGTCGCTGACCTCATCGGTTGCGTGCCCGACGATGTTGGTCACCAGATGCTCGCGATCGGTGTCGTTCATGACCTCGCGGTAGAGCGTGCCGGGCTGGCCGAAGTCGTCGTCCTCGGCGTGCTTGGTGTATGCGTAGCGACCTAGCTCGCCGGTCTCCACCTGCCAGGTCAGATCGCCTCCCCGCTCCGGATCGGCCTGAGGGCCGCCGAAGCTGTTGGGGGCGTAGACCGGCGTGGCGCCGTCGTGCCGGTAGGTCATCGCCCCGTCCTTATTGTAGGAATGCACCTCGGAATGGGGCGCATTGATCGGGAGCTGCTCGTAGTTGGTGCCGACACGGTGCAGGTGCGTGTCGTGGTAGGAGAAGATCCTCGCCATGAGCATCCGGTCCGGGCTGAGGCCGACGCCGGGCACGAGGTTGGAGGGGTTGAAGGTGGCCTGCTCGACCTCGGCGAAGAAGTTCTCCGGATTGCGATCGAGAACCAGCCGCCCGACCTTGATCGGCGGGTAGTCGCCGTGCGGCCAGACCTTGGTCAGGTCGAAGGGGTTGAAGCGGTAGTCGGCCGCCTCCTCGAAGGGCATGATCTGCATCTCGAGCTCCCACTCGGGGTAGTCGCCGTGCTCGATTGCGGCGCGCAGGTCGCGCCGGTGGAAGTCCGGATCGTCGGCTGCCATCTTCGCCGCTTCCTCGTCGGTGAAGTTCTCGGCGCCCTGAACCGTCTTGAAGTGGTACTTGACCCAGAACCGCTGACCCCCCGCGTTGATCCACGAGTAAGTGTGGCTGCTGTAGCCGTTCATGTGGCGGTAGGTGCGCGGCGTACCCCGGTCGGACATGAGGATCGTGACCTGATGCGCGCTCTCGGGCGAGAGGGTCCAGAAGTCCCACTGCATGTTGTTGTTGCGCAGCCCGGTGTCGGGAAGGCGCTTCTGGGAATGGATGAAGTCCTGGAACTTGCTCGGGTCGCGGACGAAGAAGACCGGCGTGTTGTTGCCGACGTGATCGTAGTTGCCTTCTTCGGTGTAGAACTTGATCGCGAAGCCGCGCGGGTCGCGGACGGTGTCCGGGTAGCCCTGCTCGCCGGCGACGGTGGAGAAGCGCAGGAACACGGGCGTACGCTTGCCGACCTTTTCGAGGAACTTGGCCTCGGTGAACTGGGTGACGTCCTCGGTGACCTCGAAGAATCCGTGCGCACCTGAACCCTTGGCGTGCACGACGCGCTCGGGCACGCGCTCGCGGTTGAAGTGCTGCATCTTCTGCACGACATAGTGGTCGTGCAGGACATGGGGGCCGGCCGGTCCGACCGTGAGCGAGAACTCGTCGCTGGGGGCGGGGATCCCGGAGTCGTTGGTCGTCGCCGGAGGCTTCGTGTCGTCGGTCATATCGCCGCGTTCCTTTCGTCGGGTGGTCTGCGCCCGCCGTCGTAGCTAGGTCGGCGCCAGGCGGGCAGCCGCTACCAAGATGCTTTCCGCTCCGACGGTCGCGAAAACGTGGACGACGCCCGAGCTCAGGCGAGGTCGAAACGGTCGAGGTTCATGACCTTGACCCACGCGGCGACGAAGTCGTGCGCGAACTTCTCCCGTGCGTCATCGCTCGCGTAGACCTCCGCGAGCGCGCGCAACTCGGAATTCGAGCCGAAGACGAGGTCGACGCGGCTGCCGGTCCACCTGAGCTCGCCCGTGGCGACGTCACGGCCTTCGAACATATCGTCGGGGGTCGCCGTCCACGCCGTACCCAGATCGAGTAGGTTCACGAAGAAGTCGTTGGTCAGGGACCCGGGATTCGAGGTGAAAACGCCCAGCGCGGACTGGCCCGTGCTGGCGCCGAGGACCCGCAGGCCGCCCACGAGGACGGTCATCTCCGGGGCGCTGAGGGTGAGTAGGTTCGCGCGGTCGATCAGGAGGTACTCGGCCGGCAGGCGCTGCCGCGACCCGAGGTAATTGCGGAACCCGTCCGCGGTCGGCTCGAGCGCGGCGAAGGACTCCACGTCCGTCTGCTCCTGCGCTGCATCCACGCGTCCTGGCGTGACCGTGACCTCGACGTCATGGCCGGCGTTCTTGGCGGCCAGCTCGATCGCGGCGGAGCCTCCGATGACGACGAGGTCGGCGAGGGACACCTGCTTGCCTCCGGTCTGGGAGCTGCCCCACGCCGCCTGGATCCCCTCCAGGGTGCGCAGGACCGACGCGAGCTCGTCGGGGTCGTTGACCTCCCAGCCGTTCTGCGGCTCGAGGCGGATGCGCGCCCCGTTGGCGCCGCCACGCTTGTCGCTGCCGCGGAACGTCGACGCCGACGCCCACGCGGTGGAGACGAGCTGGGCGACGGATAGCCCGGACTCGAGGATCTGGCCCTTCAGGGTGGCGATGTCCTCCGCCCCGATGAGCTCGTGCGTCACCTGGGGGAGGGGGTCCTGCCAGAGGAGGGTCTCGGCCGGGACCTCCGGGCCGAGGTACCTGGCGACAGGTCCCATGTCACGGTGGGTCAGCTTGAACCAAGCCCGGGCGAACGCGTCGGCCAGCTCGTCGGGGTGCTCGTGGAAGCGCCGCGAGATCTTCTCGTACGCCGGGTCGAGGCGCAGCGAGAGGTCGGTTGTCAGCATCGTCGGCGTACGCTTCGGCGAGTCCTCGGCGGGACCAGGAACGGTGCCTGCCCCGGCGCCGTCCTTCGGCTGCCACTGGTGCGCGCCGGCTGGGCTCTTGGTCAGCTCCCACTCGTATCCGAACAGGTTGTCGAAGAAGCTGGTGGACCACGTCGTCGGGGTGGCCGTCCAGGTCACCTCGAGGCCGCTCGTGATCGCGTCCGCGCCCTTGCCGGAGCCGTACGTGTTCCTCCAGCCGAGCCCCTGCTCCTCGAGCGGGGCACCCTCGGGCTCGGGGCCGATGTACGGCTCGGGGTCGGCCGCGCCGTGGGTCTTGCCGAACGTGTGCCCACCGGCGATCAGCGCGACCGTCTCCTCGTCGTTCATCGCCATGCGGCGGAACGTCTCGCGGATGTCCTTGGCCGCGGCGAGCGGGTCCGGGATGCCGTTCGGGCCCTCCGGGTTGACGTAGATCAGGCCCATCTGGACGGCGCCCAGCGGCTCCTCGAGCTCGCGGTCGCCGGTGTAGCGCTCGTCGCCCAGCCAGGTGGTCTCGGGGCCCCAGTAGAGGTCCTCGTCGGGCTCCCAGACGTCCTCCCGGCCGCCCGCGAAGCCGAAGGTCTCGAAGCCCATCGACTCGAGGGCGACGTTACCGGTGAGGACCATCAGGTCCGCCCATGAGAGCTTCTGGCCGTGCTTCTGCTTGACGGGCCAAAGGAGTCGACGGGCCTTGTCGAGGTTCCCGTTGTCGGGCCAGCTATTGAGCGGCGCGAAGCGCTGCTGGCCGGCCCCGGCGCCACCGCGACCGTCGCTGATGCGGTAGGTGCCGGCGCTGTGCCACGCCATCCGGATCATCAACGGGCCGTAGTGGCCGAAGTCCGCCGGCCACCAGTCCTGCGACGTCGTCAGCACGTCCTCGATGTCCTGCTTGACCTCGGCGAGGTCGAGGGTCTTGAACGCCTCGGCGTAGTTGAACTCCTCGCCGAGCGGGTTGGCCACCGCGGGGTTCGTGGCGAGGATCCTCAGGTTGAGCCGGTTCGGCCACCACTGTTGGTTGCCGCCGCCCTCGGTTGGATGCAGCGCGCGCTCGTGCGCGACAGGGCAGCCGCCATCGTGCGGTTCGTTCATCTCTCCAACGACGGCATCAGGACGATCAGACAAGGGAAACCCCTTCCGGAATCAATGGTTGTATTCAGTCACTGTCTTCGGGCGAGCATCCGGGGCATACGCCCCAGTAGATGACCTCGGCCTCGTCGATCGCGTAGCCGTGGTCGTCGGCCGCGCTCAGGCAGGGTGCGGTGCCGACCGCGCAATCGACGTCGGCGATGGCACCGCAGGACCGGCACACGACGTGGTGGTGGTTGTCCCCGACCCGCGACTCGTAGCGTGCCACCGAGTCCGTCGGGTGGATGCGCCGCACCAGACCCGCCGCAGTCAGTGCTCGCAGCACGTCATAGACGGCCTGCTGTGAGACCTCTCCGAGATCCGCGCGCACGAGACCGAGGATCGAGTTCGTGTCGGCGTGCGGATGCTCATGCACCGCGGCCAGCGCGGCTATTCGAGGACGCGTGACGCGCAGCGAAGCGTCGCGCAACATGCGCTCGAGTTCCGAGGTCGCCGGCATGCCCGGAGTGTGGCACAGATCTGGAATCGATCCGGATTAGTCGTGGTGCCCGGTGGGCCCTGCGCGGGCGTATGAAAGTCGCGCCCGTCAGACGGTGATCGCAGGAGGGCGATCCGTGGGCGGCGAGTGAGTGCTCGCCTGACGCCGCGAAAACCGTCGCCTCATCCTGACGCTCGAGCGAGCGGGGTTGCGCGGCGTGGTCTGGCGCTCAATCACCTGGACGATCTCGGGGTCGAATTGCGTTCCGGCGCAGCGGCGGAGCTCGGACATCGCCTCCGGTGCCGAGAGCGCGAGGCGGTAGGGGCGGTCGCTGGTCATCGCGCTGTAGGCGTCGCACACGGACACGATCCGAGACTCGATCGGGATCGCTTCTCCCGCCAGGCCGTCGGGATAGCCCCTGCCGTCGAAGTGCTCGTGAGAGGAACGGACGTAACTACCGACCGTGGCCAGCAGGCCTCCGACCTGCGTGAGCATCGCCTCGCCGTCGATCGTGTGCCGGCGGATGATCGCCGATTCGGCGTCGTCGAGCCGACCGGGCTTGTTGATGATCCGCTTCGGCACCCGGAGCTTGCCGACGTCGTGCAGAAGCGCCGCGAACTCAACGCTGCGCCGGGAGTTGGCGTCGAGTCCAACCGCATCGGCGACCGCGAGCGCGAGGTCGACGACCTCGCGGCTGTGCGTCCCCGTGTAGTGATCATCGGTCTCGACCACATCGCCGAGGAGCAGAGCGGTGCCACGGTAAGCCGTGCTCAGAGCGAGCTCGTGGTCCACACGCTGCTGGCGCTCGCGCGCGAACAGCCACAGCAGTCCGATCAACGGCAGGACGAGGAGGATGAGGCCGGGCCGGCGCAGGGATGACTCGGCGACGAGGAGCCCGAGGCACGAGAGACAGGCATCGGTGAGGTAGAGCCAGAGCATCGGGAGCTGCTCGGAGGGAGCGATGCGCTCGGCGCACCATGTGCGCGCGAGTCCGGAGCTCGAGTCGCACAGCACCTGCGCGCCGAACGCGAGCACGAGGATGGGCCAGCGCTGCCACGACAGAGTTTCGTGACCGGAGAGCACGAGGACGAGGACCGGACCCAGAGCGTAAGAGCTGTCACCGAGCCGGGTCAGGACCCGCCTGGGGGACAGTCTCCGGCGGAGGATCTGCGGCCAGAGATCGGCGAGGAGGCAGGCCGCTACGACGAGGGGCACGAGCGGGGTCGGCAGCAGGAAGAGCATCGGGACGAACGCGAGCTGCGTGGGACGCGTCCACGCGCTGCCGACGGGGAACGTGACCCGGGCGGCCACGAGGTACGCGGCCACGGTTACCGCCAGGGCGGCGAACGAGAGCGGTCGCGTCCACGTAGCCACCGTCGCCAGCGGAACGGCAACGGCGAGAAAGACCGCCGCGCCGACCGCTTCGGTGAGGAGGAGTCGCCGGCCGCGCTCACGCTCGGTGCGGCGCTCGCGGCCGGCGATGAGCAGGCCCTCCGTGGCCGGGGTTTCGTAGGAATCTATGTCCATCGCTCTGGTCGCGCTAACGATGCGTAAGTGTCTGCTGTCACGAGCATGCCCAGCGAGGGAGCATCGTCTTTGTTCACGTTTGGGCGGAAATGCTCAGTCGCGACCCCACGGATCGATGAACACGTCATCGACCTGGGGAGATCCCGTCAGGCCGGTGAGCTCGAGCGAGACTTGCGCGGTTCCACCAGAGAGCAAGCCGAGCAGCGAGTCGGTCGTGATCATGACGGGGGTGGGCGTCCAACTGCCGGCGGCGACGACGACTCCGGTCGGGATCGAGACGCCGTCGTAGACGATGCTGAGGGCAACCGACCCCGAGCCCCCGACAAAGAAGCGCAGCGTCGGATAGGCGGCATCGACACAGGTAGTCGGAGACAGCGCCGTGGCACCGGCGGGCACAGAGAGCGATGAGGCGCCGAGCGTACCGGTGGCCGCATAAGGCTCACTCCCGGCCACGAGCTGCGCGCCGCCGGTCAGCGTCCAAGGCGAGCTCGCGAAGTCCGAGCTCTCGAAATCGCCACCGGGCGCGAGCTCGTAGGAGGACGAATCACCCCACGGCGCAAACGGCTGGCTGAGGGCATTGGAATTGCAGGGGCCTCGGTTGATCAAGGCGCCCTGAGCGGCCGAGACCGTTGGCACGAGCAGTACAGCTGCGCTGATCGCGCAACCAGCCGAGACCGTGCCGAGCAACCTGCGGGCAGAGCTGAGCAACTATCTGTCCTCCGATGTATAGGGGGCTTTGCGGTGCGTCACCTGGTGTGTCTCGAACCCCCGAGGGGGCATCACCACGCGCAAGCACCGACTGCATCGGCAAGACCGCGGGCGGCCTTGATAGCCATTTGTCGTATAAGCGGCGGCCAGACTCTATGGCCCACGAGCGACGTCGGGGCGTGGCTCTCGGGCGGTGCGCTACTCGTGCCGGGGCGGCGGCTGGTCGCCGTTGAGCTTCGAGGCGAGCTCGTCGAGCAGCTCGGCCACCCGCTTGCTGACCGGTTCTGAGACCTCGGAGAAGCGCTCCGATGCCTGAGCGCGGACGTCGGCGAGGATCTTGGAGATGCTGTCGTTGGTGGTGACGTACCCGAGCTCTTCGTCCGATGGGCGCTCGGCGCTCTCCGCCGCGGCCTCGCGGGCCGCCTGCCGCGCCCGCTCCCTGGCCAGGTGTGCCTCACGGATCTCGCGCTCCATGGCCGCCAGGCGCGGATCCGGCGGTGGGTCGGGGCTGGGGGGTGGAGGGGCCTTCCGCGTCTCGGCGCGGGCCGCGTTGGCGGCACGTGGCCGAGTCTCCGTTCCGGTCGCACGCCGCTGCCGGACCTGCGCGTAAGCCTCCTGGATCTCCTCGAAACGGCGCGCCGACTCGGGCGAGCCGGCGTTGTGGTCCGGGTGGTGGAGCTGTACGAGCCTGCGATAGGTGGCGCGCAACTCGGCGTCGGAGGCCGCCGGGCTCACGCCCAGCGTCTTGTACGGATCAGGGCGGCGCGCGGCCATGGCATCACGGATGGTAGTCCGTGGGTGACTCGTTTCGCGGTACGGAACGCGGGTACTCAGGTAACAAGGACTACCTCGAGACGAAGGGCTGACTCTCATGGCAAATACCCTCGAAGGCAAGCGCGTGGCCTTCCTGTTCGCGGAGGGCGTGGAGCAGGTTGAGCTGACTGACCCGCTCAACGCCGCGAAGGATGCCGGCGCAGACACTGATCTGATCTCGCTGGAAGAGGGCGAGGTGCAGATGTTCAACCACCTCGACAAGGGCGACACGATCGACGCCGATCGGGCTGTGGCCGACGCGGATCCTTCGGACTACGACGCGCTCGTGCTCCCGGGAGGGGTGGCCAACCCCGACGCCCTGCGCATGGACGAGGACGCGGTCCGTTTCGTCCGTGGTTTCTTCGAGCAGGACAAGCCGGTCGCGGTGATCTGCCACGGTCCGTGGACGCTGATCGAGGCCGACGTCGTGCGCGGTCGGACGCTGACCTCGTGGCCGAGCCTGAACACCGACCTGCGCAACGCAGGCGCCACCTGGGTCGACGAGGAGGTACACGTCGACAATGGCTTGGTGACCAGCCGCAACCCTGATGACCTGCCGGCCTTCTGCTCGAAGCTGGTCGAGGAGGTCGCGGAGGGCCGCCACGAGCCGCTGAGCCGGCGGCGCGCGGCGTAAGCGGTCGTTACGGCGACGGCGATCTGGCCTACAGCAGCAGCGCGGAGCTCCTAGCCTGGCGGGCCTCCTAGCGGAGCGGCGTCTGGTCGAGCTCGGAGCACAGTTCGGCGACGGACTCGAAGACCTCGAGCGCACCCGCGTCACGAAGCTCCTCGGCGGCGAAGCCGCCGGTCAGCACCGTGAGGGTGCCTACGCCTGCGCCCTTGGCGGCCTCGACGTCCCATGGGGTGTCGCCGACCATCGTCGCCTCGCCCGGGTACCCGCCCGCGCGCTCGAGCGCCGCGAGGACCAAATCGGGCTCAGGCTTGGTGGCTTCGACGTCGGCTGAGGTCGTCCAGCCGTCGGAGAGCTCGCGTGCGTCGAGCAGGTCGAGGTAGTGATCGACCTCCTTCTCCTTGGCCGAGCTGGCGAGAACGACCGTGTGGCCGCGTCGCTTGAGATCCTCGATCAGCTCCCGCGAACCCGCCATGGGCTCGACCTCGCCGATCAGCTCGCTGTATAGGGATCCCTCGCTGGCACGGATCTCGTCTCCCTGTTCGCGCTCGGTGCGCTCGTCGGTGAGGGCCTTGACCACCTGGTCGCCGCCCATTCCGATGTGTCGGTGGATACGCCAGATGGGCAGCACGATCCCGTGCTCGCGGAACGCGCGATACCAGGCGATCGTGTGGTGGTAGTTAGTGTCGACGAGGGTGCCGTCGATGTCGAGGATGGCGATGCTCATGGGGCATTGCTGCGGTTCCGAGGTGTCTGGAATGCCCGCGCGGGGTAGCTACCCGATATGGAAGGAAACGACCCCCACAAGGTGGCGGACGAGCTCGAGGACGAAACGGACGAGCTCGAAGAGCGCTCGAGCTCACTTGAGGACGAGATCTCCGACGTACGTCAGGACTGGCAGCAGAAGCGCGAGGATCGGGGCACTCCCGGCGCCCCGCCTCCCGAAGAGGAGTAAGGGCCGCGGCCCTAAGCCGAGCGGGTGGGGAACGGCGCACCTGGCCCGCTTGAGGGATTATGTTTCGGGAAGATGCCGAAACGACGGTTGGTGCTCATCGCTACTTGCTCGGCGCTACTGGCCGTGCTCTTGATCCTGGGTGCGGTGCTGTCGCGCACCTCTTCGAGCTCCAGCGGGCTGGAGGCCGGGCTGGCGAGCAACCCGGTGCTCGATCCAGGCACCGCCTTGACCGGCCAGGCAGCCAACTTCACCCTCACCGACCAGTTCGGTCAGCGGGTTTCCATGCGCTCGTTCCGGGGGCAGGTGGTGATCCTGGCCTTCAACGATTCCGAGTGCACGACGGTGTGCCCACTGACCACGACGGCCATGGTCGACGCCAAGCAGATGCTCGGTGCCGCCGGGACCCATGTCGCGCTCCTCGGCATCGACGCCAACCCGACGGCGACTGCGGTCAAGGACGTGCGCGCTTACTCGGCGGTTCACGGGATGCTCCACCAGTGGCGCTTCCTGACCGGGTCGCTGCGACAGCTCGAGCGCGTGTGGAAGGCCTACGGGATCGCGGTGGAGATCATCCGCGGACAGATCGATCACACGCCCGCCCTCTACGTGATCGGCCCGCAGGGCAAGCTGTCGAAGCTGTATCTGACCCAGATGTCCTACGCCAGCATCCCCCAGCTCGGGCAGGAGCTGGCCCAAGAGGCCTCGAGCCTGCTGCCGGGCCACCCGGCGGTGCATTCGAAGCTCTCTTACGCCCAGATCGCGTCGGTTAGTCCCAGCCGGACCGTCACCCTGCCCCGGGCGGGTGGCGGGACCGTGCGTCTTGGGCTCGGCGCCGGGGCCCATCTGCAGGTGTTCTTCGCCACGTGGGACTCCGAAGTGATCCGGCTCGGCGCCCAGCTAGACGCGCTCAACCGGTATCAGGCAGAGGCGAGGGCCGCGGGCCTGCCCCCCTTGACCGCGGTCGACGAGGGGAGCGTCGAGCCCTCTGCGCGGGCGCTGCCGGCCTTCCTGCGGCGGCTTTCTCGCCCGCTCTCCTATCCCGTCGGGATCGACGAGAGCGGCCGCGTGGCCGATGGCTACGAAGTCCAGGACGAGCCCTGGTTCGTCCTCACCTCGGACTCGGGGCGCATCCTCTGGTATTACGACGTCTCCACGCAGGGGACGCTGAATCCCGCCACCCTCACCAAGGACGTGCGCGCCGCTCTGCGCAAGGTGCCCAAGGCGAGCACGCCGACCTCGGCAGATGCTGTCCCTAGTGAGCTGGCTGATTCGCCTGCTCCGCTGGCCGCGATTCACGAGCAGGCGGGAGCGCTGCTCGGGTCCGAGTCCGCGCTCGCCGCCCGGCTCGCCGCGCTACGCGGCTACCCGGTGGTGATCAACGCCTGGGCGTCTTGGTGCACGCCGTGTCAGAAGGAGTTCCCGCTCTTCGCTTCGGCGTCGACGCGCTACGGGCGCCAGGTGGCGTTCCTGGGCGTCGACGCCGACGACTCGGCGAGTGATGCCACCTCGTTCCTGGCCAGGCATACGGTCAGCTACCCGAGCTATCAGAGCACGATCTCCCAGCTGAGCTCGGTAGCGGCGATCGAGGGTCTACCGACGACGATCTTCGTAAATCGCGCGGGGAAGGTCGTCTACGTGCACACCGGTCAGTACGACGCCCAGGGGACCCTCGACCAGGACGTCGAGCAGTACGCGCTCGGCTAATGCCCTTCGGGGGCCGGGGCTTCGCCATGCTCGTTTGCCCGCACAAGCGACCGGATAGGGTGCGCGTGTGGCGAAGATCCGAAGTTCGCGCAGAGAGGGGGTAGCGGCCATGAGGCATCGCTGAGCGACGCGCGTCGCAGCCATCCCGTGCGGGTGGCAAGAGCCCCGTAGGTATCTCTCTTCGCGAAAGGAATGCTCCGATGACAGAAGTTGCTGCTCGCGACGCCGACGCCGTGGTGGCGGAGGTGCGCGATCTCGCCCAGGCGCAGATAGCGCCCGGCGCCGCTGAAATCGACCGTGAGGCGCGGTTCCCGGCCAAGAACCTGCAAGCCCTGGCGGCGGTCGGCGCCCTGGGCCTTCTCGTCCCCGCCGAGAAGGGCGGAAGTGGCGGGGGCCTGAGCGCCCTCGCGGAGGCGTGCGAGGCGGTCGGTGCCGCGTGCGCCTCCACCGGCATGACCTTCCTGATGCACAGCGTCGCGGCGGCGACCGTGGCGGGAGGCGGCGGCCCCCGTGCCGATCAGCTGCTCGGCGTGATGGCGAGCGGCGAGGCTCTGGGGACGCTCGCCTTCTCAGAGCGGGGCACGGGTGCCCACTTCTACGCGCCCGAGCTGCGCGCCGAGCGGGGCGACGGTCACGTCCATATCGACGGTCGCAAGGCGTTCGTGACCTCCGGCGGTCACGCCGACGTGATGCTCGTCCTGCTCCAGAGCGACGGCGAGGGCCTGGACTGCTACACGGTCGGCAAGGACGCGGACGGCGTGAGCTACGAAGGCCAATGGGACGGGCTGGGGATGCGCGGGAACTCGAGCATCGCGGTGCACTTCGACGACGTAGTGGTCGACAGCGACGCGCTCATCGGGGCGGCGGGAACCGGCGCCGAGCTGGTGTTCGGCGTCGTGGCCCCGACCTTCCTCGTCGGCCTGGCGGCCGTGAACGTGGGGATCGCCGGGGCGGCGCTGTCGGCCGCGGTGGAGCACGCAAAGTCCCGCCACTATCCCGACGGCAGCGCCCTCGTGGAGGTGGCGACGGTGCAGCACGCGCTCGCGAACATGGACACCGAGGCGCGAGCGGCCGGGGCGCTACTGCGCGAGGCGGCGGGGCTGGCCGACGCCGGGGATGAAGGCGCGCTGGTGCCGCTGATGGAGGCCAAGGTGCTGTGCACCGATGTCGCGGCTCGGGTGACCCAGGGTGCGCTCGAGGTGTGCGGCGGCCAGGGCTACACGCCGGCCCTGCCGATCGAGCGCCATCTCAGGGATGCCCGCGCGGGCGCGGTGATGGCGCCCACCAACGGCGTTCTGCGCACCTGGTCGGGCAAGGCGATCTCCGGGCTCCCGGTCCCATGAGCGGCGGCGAGCTGCGACTCGGCGCCGTCTCCTACCACCCGCGTGTGGTCACGATCTGGGAGCGCTTTCGCGATTACTTTGCGGACGCCGGGGTCCCCACCGACTACCTGTTGTTCTCCAACTACGAGCGCCTGGTCGACGCGGTGCTCGACGGGACCGTCGACATCGGCTGGAACACCAACACCGCATATGTCGTCCTCGATCATCGTGCGGGTGGAGGTACGCGCATCCTCGGCATGCGGGACGTGGACCGGGACTGGGCGACGGTCCTGGTCATGCGCAAGGACGACACCGTGGACAGTGTCAGCGAGCTGGCTGGGAGGGTGCTGGCGCTCGGGAGCCGGGACTCCGGCCACGCGGCGATCCTGCCGCTGCACTTTCTGGCCGAGGAAGGGCTCGACGCCGCGCAGCAGTGCGAGCTCGTGCGCTTCGATACCGACCTCGGCAAGCACGGCGACACGGGCGACTCGGAGCTCCACGTGGTGCGGGCGGTCGCCGCCGGTGAGGCGGACGCCGGGGCCATCTCGGCTGCCTACTTCAGCGCCTTCCGGGCCGAGGGCGTGCCGGCGGTGGCGGACCTCGAGGTGGCATGGCGAAGCCCCGACTACTACCACTGCAACTTCACGGTCCTGGACTCGTTGGATGCCGAGGTGGCGCAGCGGTGGTCGGAGGCGTTGCTGGCGATGTCCAACGAGGACCCGAGCCTGCGCCCGGCGATGGAGCTCGAAGGGGTGCGGCAGTGGTACCCGGGCGACCGCGATGGCTATGCGTCGTTGGCGGCGGCGATGAGCGAGCAGGCGTTGCTGACGTGACGGACGAAGGCACGGAGGCCGTAGATCATCGTCTCGATGCCGAGCACCTCGAGTTCGGGGGCGGCCTCGAGATCCTGCTCGCGGCCGCGCTCGAGCGAGTGGCGCCCGGCGGCGTCCTGGAGATCAGGACGGGGTCACGCGCGGTGGCGCTCGAGATGCCCGGGTGGGCGCGGCTGACCGGGCACGAACTGATCGGCGAGTCAGATCGGCGCGGCGCGAGCGTGCTGAAGATCCGGCGAGGCTCCTCGCGCCGGGTGCTCGCCGATCCCCTGCCCGCCCGAGGAGCGCCGGAGCGGCTGCGGGCGGGCGGCGAGCTGCACACGGCGGACTGGCGAGGCGGTGGGCCGCCGCCCGAGCCGCGACCGGGTGCGGGGTTCGCCCCGCTGGGGGCGGTGCCTGAGGCCGGAGCGCCCGAGCGCCACTGGCGATTGAGCGACTCAGACGCGCTGTGGGCCGACGACGTCGGCGATCTCGTCGAGCAGGCATCCGCGCAGCAGTGGGATGCCTCGCGCGACGTTCCCTGGGAGGCCGCGCGCGAGCTCGACGACACCACCGAGCGAGCGGTTGCCCAGGTCATGACCTTCCTGGCCCAGAACGAGTACGCCGCCTTGTACGTGCCCGCCGGGTTCCTCCCCCACGTCAATCCCCAGCTCACCGAGCTGGTGCTGTGGCTCGGCAGCCACGTACACGACGAAGCGCGCCACATCGAGGTGTTCACCAAGCGCTCCCTCGTCGGCGGATACCGCGGATATGCGCTGGCCTCCACCGAGCTCTCGCTGCACACGCTGCTCGAGGAGCACGACTTCACCGCATCCTCGCTGCTCCTCAACGTGCTCGGCGAGGGCACGTTCCTCGACCTCTTGCGGTTCATCGAGCGCCGCGCACCCGACGCGGCCACGGCTGCCGCGGCGAGGCTGGCCCACCGTGACGAGCGCCGTCACGTCCACTTTGGCATCTCCAACATCAGGCGTGCGATGTCGCGCGACCCAGGCCTGTCCGAGGTCCTGGTCGCTGCGGCGGAGGCGCGGGCGGCGAAGCTGGTCAGCCTCTCCGGCCTGTCCCCGATCCTCGTCGAGGCGCTGACGGTGATGGCCGCCGCCTCGCTTCAGCCCGCCGAGATCGCCGAGGCCGCCGGCGAGGTTCGCGCCCTGATGGCGAGGATGGAGCGAAACCGACTGCGGCGGCTCGCCGCCTGCGGGTTCTCGGATGTGACGGCGCGACACCTCTCGGACCTGCACACCCCGAACCTGATGTGAGCCCGCCGTTTCGGCCGAGGACCTGGGGTAGCCGATGATCCAGAAGCACGTCTCCGGGAGAAAGGAACGGCATGCCACGAGCAGTTGGTCCACCGTCGGGTTCAGGCGCGCTCGCCGACTTGCCCGCTCGCGTTCCCTTCAACGCCGTCGACCAGTGGGTCTTTCACCTCGATCAAGTGCCCGAGCCGTGGAGCGTGCATTGCGAGGTGCGGGTGCCGGGGCGCCTCGACGGCGACCGCCTGGCGGCGGCGGCGCGGACGGCGGCCGCGAAGCACCCGATGGCTCGGGCGCGAATGTCGAGCTCCCGCCGGCGCGACCGCCGTTGCTACTGGGAGATCGAAGACAACGTCGATCATCTCTCGCTCGACATCGTCGAGTGCTCGGACGACGCAGCGCTCGCGGACGCTCGCGACCGATTGCAGAGCATGCACGTAAGCCTCGGTTCATCGCCGCCGTTCGCGTTGACGCTCGCACACCGTCCCGATGGCGACTCGCTGATCATGAACCAGCACCACGCTGCCGCGGACGGGATCAGCGCATATCGGTTGATGACCTCGATCGCCCGCGCCTATGCCGGGGTTGAGGATCCCGTGCCTGCCGTGGATCCGCTCGGCATCCGCGACTTGCGCAGGTACGTCGGCGCTCGCTCGCCGAGGGACGCGATGGTCCGCGCGCGGTACCTCAGGAATCGCCTCAAGGCGGTGCCGGGTGGCACGCGTCGCCAGGGAGGGCGGAATCGAAGGTGCGACGGGCTATCGCTTCTGTCTGCTGCGACTTGGGCCCAAGGAGACCGAGAGGTTGATGGCGCTGCGGCGAGAGCCCGCGACGGTCAACGATCTGCTCGTCGCGGGGCTGGCGATCGCGATTGGGAGGTTCAACTCCGAGCGGGGCATGCAGGCTGGACGGATCAGCGTGATGATGCCGGTGAACGTGCGTCCGCCCGCCTGGGCGGGCGAGGTCGTGGCCAACATCCTCTCTTTCGTCTCCGTGACCGTGGAGGAGCGCGAGCAGGCAGACCTCGGTATCGCCCAGCTCGCGGTTGCGGCCCGGACCCGCGAGCTCAAGGAGCAGGGCCTGGCCGGGGCGATGATCGACCTCCTCCGGCTCGGCAGTGCTTGGCCCGTCGGAGTCAGGCACTTCGTAGCCCGTGCGGTGCGCGGCCCGATCGGCGACAAGGTGGCTGACACCACGATCCTCTCCAACCTCGGGGCGATCGAGCCGCCGCTGGACTTCGGCGGAGGTGCAGGCGCCGTCACCGAGCTGTGGTTCTCCCCGCCTGGACAGATGCCGCTTGGCGCCGCGATCGGCGTGGCCTCGATCAACGGCGAGATGTTCATCGCGCTCCGTTACTGCCCGGCCCAGTTCGACACGACCGGCGCCGCGGCGTTCGCGGCGGCGTGGCGCGAGGTCCTGCGCGGCGGCTGACCCGGCGGTCTCATCGGGGCCGCGGTCTTGGTGTCAGCGTCGCGCTGAGATACATTGGTGGAGCCCGGTCGGTTAGGACGAGCCTGGGAGGCAGCATGACTTGGCGCATGAATTCGGACGCATTCTGTGAGGTGGAGGGTTGTACGCGGCCGCGCGCCTTCGGATCGGATCTCTGCCTGGCGTGCCAGCAGGGCATCGGCGTGATCCACAAGCGCATCGCCGAGCGCGATGAGTCACCCACCGGGATGATCGACTTCGAGAACTGGCCGGTGCTGCCCGAGGACTAGAGCTCCGCGCGCCGTGACCTCTACGAGGTAATGGGCGCATTCATGGACGAGGGCGACATCCTCGGACACGAGCCGATGGGAATCGTCGAGGCGTACCCGCCCCGTTAAGTACATATGGCCCGCGGGTAGGCAGGCGACCATGGCCCGATCAATCTGGAACGGCACGATCACCTTCGGCCTCACCGCCGTGCCCATCAAGGTGCACTCGGCGACCGAGGACAAGAGCGTGCACTTCCATCAGGTGCACGCGAAGGATGGGGCCAGGATCAAGCAGAAGCGGATCTGCTCCAAGGAGGGCAAACAGGTTCCTTACCAGCAGGTGGCCAAGGGCTATGAGATCCGCAAGGGGAAGTACGTCGTGCTCAGCCAGGAGGAGATCGACGCCGCCGCCGGCGAGCGCTCGCATCTGATCGAGCTCGAGGAGTTCGTGTGCGAGGCGGACATCGACTCCGTTTACTACGACCGCGCCTATTACCTGGGCGCAGGCGCCGACGGCGAGGAGGCCTACCGGCTGCTGCACGACGCGCTCGCCCGCGCCGGGCGCGCGGGAATTGGGCGCTGGGTGTTTCACAACCGCGAGTACCTGGTCGCCGTTCGCCCTCTCGAGAAGGTGCTCGTGCTCCAGACCATGCGCTTCGCCGAGGAGCTCGTCGACCCCGGGGACCTCGACGTCCCCGCTCCGAGCCGGAAGCCGAGCAAGCGCGAGATCGAGATGGCGGGGAAGCTGGTCGACACCCTGCACGAGCGCTTCGATCCGGGCGCGTTCGAGGACAGCTACCGCGAGCGCGTGCTCGCGCTCATCGAAGCCAAGGGACGGGGAGAGGCGCCGGACCTGCCCGAGGTCGAGGAGACCGAGGACTCAGGCGACTTACTGGCGGCGCTCGAAGCGAGCCTGAGCTCGGATTCGCGGAGCTGACGGTGCCGCGGGCCCGTTCGCGTTCGCTGTGGTCGGGCTCGCTCAGCTTCGGGCTCGTCAACGTTCCCGTGAGCCTCGTCACCGCGGTGCGCGACCTAGACCTCCACTTCCAGCAGCTCCACGGGAAGGACGGTGCGCCGATCGAGGTTCAGCGGTGGTGCTCGAAGGAGGACGTCGAGGTTCCCTACGAGGAGATCACCCACGGCTATGAGCTCGAGGACGGCAACCAGGTGATCGTCTCCGACCTCGAGCTCCAGGCGATCGAGCCGCGCAAGACCCGCACCATCGACATCGAGCAGTTCGTCGACCTCGAGGACGTCGACCCCATCTACTTCGACCACCCCTACTTCCTGGTGCCGGCTTCGAGCGACGACGGCGCCGCGCGCGCTTATCGGCTTCTGAGCGAAGTCATGGGGAAGACCGAGCGCGCCGCTCTCGGCCGCTTCGTCATGCGCGCGCGCGAGTACCTGGCGATCATCCGCGCTCGGGAGGGGGGTCTCACCCTCACGACTATGCTCTTCGCCGACGAGATCCGCCCGACCAAGGACGTCAACGCCGCCACGCAGAAGGCGCACAAACCGACGCGCAGGGAGCTCGAGGTCGCGGTGGCCCTGATCGAGGAGCTCTCCTGCGAATTCGAGCCTGAGAAGTACAAGGACGAGTACCGGGCACGACTGAAGCGGGTTGTGGCGCGCAAGCGTAAGGGGGAGACGATCACGGCGCCGGAGAAGCGGGATGAGCCCTCGCCGCCCTCCGATCTGCTGGACGCACTCGAGCGGACGCTCGAGGAGATGAAGCAGGGCGGAAGCGGGCGCTGGTCAGACACCCGAGAACGAGAGTGACCCGCCGAGCCGCTCAGAGGGCGCGAAGCGCGGGCAAGAGCTCTCGTTCGGCCCACTCGGTGAACGGCTGCTGGTGATCGGCGCCGATCTGGACGAGGGCGATCTCGGTGTATCCGGCGTCGATGAAGGGCTTGATCTTCTCGACATGCTCTTCGACGTCCGGGCCGCAAGCGAGCTGGTCGGCGACATCTTCTCGGGTGACGGACTGGGTCGCGCTCTCGACGTGCTCGTTGAGGTTCTCTCCCGCGCCCAGGCCGAGGCGAAAGCGGTTTCCGGAGAGGATCTGCACCGTCGCCGCCTTCTGGGCGACGATCGCCGGGTGGTAGCGAAGGGTGGGGCAGGTGACGTAGCTCATAAGGCCGATCCGCTCGGTGGCCTGGGCGGCGGCACCGAGGATCGACCACGCGTAGCCGGAGTGGCCCTGGGATGAGAGCCAGGGCTGAAAGTGGTCGCTGATGACCGAGAAGTCGAAGCCCGCTTCCTCGGCCCTGCACACATCGCGGACGAGATCGTCGGGCCGCGACTGCTCGCACATCATTGTGTAGCCGAACGCCGTCACCCGCGGGAGCTACCCGGGGGAATCGCGCGCTAAGCACTGAGCGACTTGTCAGTCCTCGAAGGCGAAACGATGAAGCAGGCCGGTCAGCTCGAACAGCCGCTGCACCTGACTCGGACCGGGTCGCAAGGCCAGCCGGTGCCCGTTCTCCCTGGCCGAGCGCTGCGCACGGACCATTGCCGCGAGCCCGGTGCTGTCCATGAACTCGAGGCCACTGAGGTCGATGAGCAAGCGACCGAGATTTGTGCCGTCCAGCTCCCGGAGCTGGCGATCGAGCTCGGGAGTTGACTCGAGGTCGAGCTCTCCGGCGAGCTCGAGCACGGTTCCCTGGTCATCGGTCACGCGCTGGATCTTCAGGCCCCCCGGCGCGGCGAACTCGTGCGCAGCGAGGTCACTCATCGGCTCACGACTCCGTAGTAGCCCAGAGAGAGCATCAAGATGATCCTTCCGAATAACGCATGACGACCTGTTCAGTGCTTCCCCTGCGGTGCGAGCCGCCGCGAGTCGGACCCTGCTCCTTCCCGCGATGTCAACTTCGATAGGTGGCCGGTGAAGCGGCCCAGGCGAAATCTAGCACTCGCGCGAATGCTCAATCCGTCCTCGACGCGGAGCTCGAGGCCCTGGGCGTGCTTCCCGGCGGATCGCCGGAATTCCGCGCCTCCGTAACCGGTTTGGCGCGTATCCTCTACGGGGAATACGGACGCCGAGACTGCAGTCTGGGCCGAGGTGACGAGAAACGTCTCGGGTAGCGTCACTCGGGTGAAAGGATTTCCATCGTGTTCGAGCCGGTAGAGGTCGAGCTCCCGCGAGATCCCATCGCGGGCGGGAAGGCTCGACGTCTGCTCGAGGCCATGGCGGCGGACTCGCTCGACATGGGCGAGCTCGGACGCGCCAAGCTGCTCGTCACCGAGCTCGTCAACAATGCCGTGCTCCACGGCCAGGGAGCGATCATCCTCAGGGCCGATCTCGACGAAGACCGCCTGCATGTCGAGGTCATCGATGAGGGCTCCGGCTTCGAACGAGAGGTCCGCGAGCAGGGCGCCGACGAACTCGGAGGACGAGGTCTGAGCCTCGTCGACTCGGAATCGAGCCGATGGGGCGTGCACGAGGGCACGACGCATGTGTGGTTCGAGATCGAGCGACCTGGACCTCGTCTGGGCGCAGAGAAGAAGCCCTCAGCAGACGACGAATAGGGCTCGGCGCAGGAGAATGGAAAGGCGCGGGCGGGGGTACGGGCAAACGATGCGCGCCACCTACCGCCTCCAGCTCACCGGGGACTTCGGCTTCGGCGAAGCTCGCGAGCTCGTGAGCTATCTGAGTGACCTGGGGATCACCCACCTCTACCTCTCTCCGATCATGCAGGCTCGGGCCGGGTCCGCGCACGGCTATGACGTGGTCGATCCCACCCGCGTCTCCGCAGAGCTTGGAGGGGAGGAGGGCTTTCGCCGGCTCGTAGCCGCCGCACACGACGCGGGCATGGGGGTGATCGTCGACTTCGTCCCTAATCACATGGCTACGAGCGACGAGAACCCCTATTGGAGCGACCCTGAGCGCCGCGGCAAGTTCTTCGACATCGACCCCGCCACCGGATGGCACCGGCGCTTCTTCACCATCGACGACCTCGCCGGCGTGCGCGTGGAGGATCCCGAGGTGTTCGAGGAGACCCACAGGAAGATCCTGCAGCTCGTCTCCGAAGGCCTGATCGACGGACTGCGCATCGACCACCCCGACGGGCTCGCCGATCCCGCCACCTACCTGGGGCGCCTGGCGGAGCGCGGCGTCGAGCTCGTCTGGGTGGAGAAGATCCTCGAGGCGGGCGAGCAGCTACGCGACTGGCCCGTGCAGGGCACCACGGGCTACGAGTTCGCCAACGACTCCACCGCGCTCCTCGTCGATCCGCGCGGCGAGCCCGTCCTCACGAATCTCTACATGACGTTCGCGGGGCGCCGCGAGTCCTTCGCCGAGGTCGCCGACGAGGCCAAACGCGAACAGGCGTCCTCGGCCTTCGCGCCCGAGGTCGGGAAGCTACGGGCCCTCTATGACCACCCTGACCTGGAAGTCGCGGTGGCTTCGCTGCACGTCTATCGCAGCTACGTGCGGCCTTACGACGGGGTGGTGGAGCCCGGCGACCGCGAAGTGCTGCGGGATCTTCCTGAGGATCTGCGTCGGGTGCTGCTGCTCGAGGAAGTCGGGCACGAGGAGTTCGTCGTGCGCTTCCAGCAGACGACCGGGCCGGTGATGGCCAAGGGTGTCGAGGACACCGCCTTCTACCGCTACCTGCGGCTCACCGCCCTCAACGAGGTGGGAGGCGACCCCGGCCGCTTCTCGCTCTCGGTCGAGGACTTCCACCGGGCCAACCTCGAGCGGGCGGCGCGCTTCCCCAGGCACCTGCTCGCCTCCCAGACCCACGACACTAAGCGCAGCGGCGACGTCCGCGCGCGGATCGGGACGCTGGGCGGCTACGCGGGCGAATGGGCAGAGCTCGTGCCCGCCTGGCACGAAGCCAGCCAGCCACTGCGCACCGGCCCTGGTCCCGACGCGAACGAGGAGTACCTGATCTATCAGACCCTCCTCGGCGCCTGGCCGATCGAGCATGAGCGCCTGAGCGCCTACCTCGAGAAGGCGCTCAGGGAAGCCAAGGTCAACACGGACTGGGACCATCCCAACGAGGAGTGGGAGCGATCGGTGCTCGAGTTCGCTGCCGGGCTCTACGACCACCGGCCCTTCCGCGCTTCCTTTGACCCGTTCCTCGAGAAGGTCATCGTGGCGGGGGAGGCCGCCGCCCTCGGCGCGCTGCTCTTGAAGCTCACCTCTCCCGGCGTCCCCGATATCTACCAGGGGGACGAGCTGTGGGCCCTGAATCTCGTCGATCCCGACAACCGCCGACCGGTCGAATGGGACGAGCGTCGCGAGCTCCTCGAGGAGCTTCAGCACGGCGCCGTCCCCGACCGCAGAGGCCGAAAGCTCTTTCTCATCCGCGAGGCGCTCGCCCTTCGCGCCCGCCACCCGGAGGCCTTCGCGGGCGCCTACACGCCGCTGAGCGCCCCCGACGACGTGTGCGCCTTCACTCGTGGGGATGACGAGGTGGCGGTGGTCGTCGGCGTGCGCGGCGGGGCTAATCTCGATAGCGCGACGACGCCCGGCGCCGGATGGCGCGACCTGCTGCCCCCCGAGGACGCGTTCGCGACCCTGCGACTACTCGAGCGGGCTTGACGAGGGCCGGGCGAACAGACGTTTGTGCGACGACGGCGCCGGGTAGAGGTGAGACTAGGCGAAAGGCGACGCGTGCCGGCGCTACCGGGAGCCGAGGGAGGGGGCCCGGGCACGTCAGGCCGCAGACCTGAGACGGGCCGACTCCAGACGCACGCCGGGCCGGCTGAGTCGATGCCGGAGCGTGCGCACGAACGGTAAAGGAGCAATGAACGGATTTGACTGATCAAGACAACTCGGAGCGGACAGCCGGCGGGATCGTCGGCAAGCTCGCGGGCAAGGCCAAGGAAGCCGCCGGTCAGGTCGTCGGAAACGACGACCTTGCCCGCGAGGGACGTCTGCAGCAGGCCCAGGCCGACGCCGAGGCGCAAGCTGCCGAGAAGGCCGCCGACGCCCGACGGCTCGAGGCCGAGGCGAACCTCGTGGAGGAGCGGGCGGAGACCGAGGCCGAACGCCAGCGCCTCCAGGTGGAGGTCGCCGCGCGCGAGCGCGAGGCGAGGATCGAGCGCGAGCAGGGCGAAGCCGAGCGCGCGGCTGAGGCCGAAGCGCAGCGGAAGCTGACGGTGGCGGAGGCCGAGCGCCGGGGGCAGGAGTCGGCGGCGAAGGGCGTCGAGGCGCAGGCGGAGCGGGAGCGACTCGCCGAGGCGGCCTCCTCGATTCGGCTCGAGGACCAAGCCCGCCGTGCCGAAGCGACCGCAGACGCAATCGACCCTGAGGAGAACCGATGAAAGCACGCGACATCCCGTCGACGGCAGTCGACGGCTATCTCAAGCTGGTTCGCCTACCGCTCGACGGCGCGATCCACCTCCTGCCGGGAAACGGCACCGGGCCGGGGCCGGCGGCCAAGCTCGCACTCGATCGTGCCGATGCCGGCGTACGGGCGATTATCGCCGGCATCCTCGGCGACGCCGCCCTGCGCGAGGACGCCCGGCGACGCCGAGCGGCCGCCGACGAGCGCGAGCACGCGCTGAAACTGCACGAGGAAGCGGAGGACGTGGCGGAAACGGCCGACGCACGGCTCGAGGAGCGCCGCCGCCGGGCCACGCGCGAGCGCCGGCAAGCGCGGCAACGCGCCGAGGTCAAGCGCGAAGATGCCGACCGCCAGCGCGAGCGAAAGATCCGCCGCGCCACCGAGGTTCGCAACGACCGCCTCGAGGGGAGCCGCGCCGCGACCGAGCGCGTGGAGACGGCCGTCGAGGACCGTGCGTCCAGGGAACGCCTCGAAGCGCTCGACGCCAAGTCCGAAGCCCTGCGCGAGCGCGAGAAGGAGCTGGCGGTCCAGGATGAGGCCGAGCGCCTGCGCGCGGCTGCCAGTCGAGCGAAGGCCAAGAGGAAGAGCAGCTAAGGGCTCGCCCTAACCCAGCGCACCGGGCGCCGGCGGGGGGGAGTCTCTCCTCGCCGGCCCTGTGTGGTGTACGCCTGCTTCCCGGGCTGTTCGCCCGAAAATCGGCGTTGCCTGCGGCCTCCTAAGCCCCTCGGCGAGGACCCCGTGACAGATTCGACCCCCGGAGGCGACATTTGGGGCAAACGCAGCACACCCCTTGCCGCGCCGGATCAGATCGGCCGTGGAATTCAGGGTCGTGCTACTTGACTCCCGACATTGAGGCGCCGTTTCCGATCAGCTCGAGCACCGCTGCCTCGACCTCCTCGCGCGCGCTGCGCTTGGCCAGGTCGACGCTCTCGAGCGGACGGTCGAGCGTATCGGCGATCGTGTGCCCGCCCCGGAAGCGGTCGAATACGCGAGGGTCGATGTAGGAGGCGCGACACACGGCTGGGGTGTTGCCCAGGTATGCCGAGACGGCCTTGACCGCAGCGTTGACCGCCCGCTTGCGCGTGCCCTTGGAGGCGCCGCCGGCTTCGAGGGTGGCGACGGCAACGGCGGCGAGGACGGTCGCGTTCCAGGTCCGGAAGTCCTTGGCCGAGAACTCCCCACCGGTGAGCGCCTTGATTCGATCGTTGAGATCCTCGGAGCGCAGCTCGACCCAACGCCGGCCCTCGCGGTAGGCCAGGAGGCGGTCGCCTCCGCCGCGCCGGCGCTTGAGCTCGGCCACTGCGTCGCGGACGGCGGGGTCGGCGATGGCCTGCACCCTTCTGCGCCCGCCCTTGGCCTGGTAGTCGAAGATGAGCTGGTCGCTCTCTACGCTCACGTGTCGCTTGAGCATGGTGACGAGACCGAAGCTCCCATTCTGCTCGGCGTAGCTCTCCGAGCCGATGCGGAAGAACCCGAGGTCGAGGAGGACCAGGGCGCACGCGAGCACGCGGTCATGCGTCAGCTCGTTTGCGCGTAGATCGCGCCGGGCCCGGCGGCGCAGCGCCGGGAGCGCCTCGGCGAAGTCGAGCATGGCGTCGAACTTCGCGCGGTCGCGCCTCATGCGCCACGACGGGTGATAGAGGTACTGCTTGCGGCCCGCGGCGTCGACACCGGTGGCCTGGAGGTGGCCGAGTGGGTCCCGGCAGATCCACACGTCGGTCCACGCCGGCGGGATCGCGAGCTCTCTGATCCGCGCTAGCGCCTCCGGGTCGCTGAGGCGATTGCCCCGCGCATCGAGATACTCGAAGCCGCGCCCGCGGCGGCGCCGGGC
>Ga0302324_100006166_pt1 | contig 25934 bp, 21 predicted proteins | sample Palsa_T0_1_FD_201949 | JGI IMG/M metagenome (GOLD analysis project Ga0302324, IMG submission 201949) | Peat permafrost microbial communities from Stordalen Mire near Abisko, Sweden - Palsa_T0_1 | ecosystem: Environmental > Terrestrial > Soil > Palsa > Peat permafrost | place: Sweden: Abisko... | reverse complement strand
GGGCGTCGGCACGAGTGCCGACGCGGCACGCACGAGTGCGTGCGCCACGCTATAAGTCTGCATCGCCGAACAACGGGTGCCCCGCTAACGAGGAATGGAACGCATACGCCGCTACGGCGGCCATGCTGAGGAGCGCAAACAGCGAGGCGCCGCCGTACCAAACGGAGAAATCCGGGGTGATGGGAAACAGCAGCAACATCTCGAAGACGAAAGACGATGCAATCAGGGCTACCAGGCCGAAACGAAGCATCACAACAACCAGCAGCGTGGTTTGGACCGCGGTGAAGAGGGCGGCCAGCAGGGGCGATGCCGGAGTGGCAAACCACTTCAAAGCCATGTAGAGCATGACGAGGACCGCTGCGGCCAGCCAGTCCCGGCGCAGAACCGTGCGCAGAATGAACATCAGCACGAACCAGACCAGCGCCAGAAGAACACAGTCCGGAATGATGACTAGGAAGCCGGCCACGGCGCCCCTCACACCCAGCAGCGACATAGGGATGACGGTGGCGCTGGGCATGGTACCGAAGCGCAAGACCAAGAGTTGCTGCAACATTCCCAGCAGTGCCGCGGCTGTTCCGAAAGTCAACCCCACCAGGGTGTCGCGGCCGACCAGCGGGTCGCGGATGCCTCCCGCTAAGAGCCGGCTCCAACCGATCATGCTGTGGGGCCATCGTCGCCGCGCAAAAGGCTCGACGGCCATATAGAGAATCCAAACGCCGCCAGCCAGCAGAAGCGCGAAACCAAGCCCGCCGAGAAAAAGCCCAATTTCATCCAGACTGGCAGCGTGAGAGCCACCGAAAACCCAGATCAACATGTACACGCATGCGGTAAAGCCCGCCAGCCGCAAGGCGCCGCGGCGGTCGCCACGCTCGCGCCGAATGTTGTAGCGCGCGAGAAGAGCGGCCGCCACCAAGAGCAACCCGCCGATCGTGAGCACGGTGATGGCAAGACCCATCATGGTGGCGTCGGCCATGAAAGCCTGCATGCGTTCGGGACGGGTCCAGTCGCCGACGATCTGGAAATAGATGGGCTTCCCACGCCACGCGGCGGCCTCCACGCGGATGGGCTTCGACATCCCGCTGGGCAGGGCTCCGGTCCATGCGGCGCGCGCGTCGCTGATGCCGAGCGGCGTCCACTGCGGCGCGGCGGCGGAGAAGCGCGACATGTCGAGGCCCGCGGCGTCGAACAAGCGCTTCCAATCGGGCGGCGGGAACTCGCCGGAGGATTTGTCGACCTGCGGCGGAACGGCGTCGAATTCGATGAGCCGGCCTTGCGGATCCAGCGTCACCGAAGCCATGCCCGAGATTATAGGCGGCGGGTCGGCGATGCTGACCGTGCCGACTCCGAAGACCTCGGGATCAAGCGGGCGCGGGCTTTCACGATACCAGAACGTAATCGGCGGCGGTTGCATGGCGCCCAGGCGGCGGTCCCAGCGGTTGGGGGACTTGTCGATGCGTTCGACATACTGCAGGTAATCGCTGTCGTAGGCAAATCCGTGCGCCACGCCCATGGGCTTGACCGTGTATCCGAGCGCACGGATCAAGTCGCGGCTCTTCTCCACGAGGACATCCGGCGAGTGTTCCATGGCCACTCTGCCGATCATCTGCACGTGCGGCCCGATCAGCATGACCGCCACTAGACCGGCGACCGTCGCGGCCATGCAAACCAGACCAACTACCGGCCGGATGCCCACCTGCTGACCAGCCGCGGCGACCAAATCGGGCGAGGGAGTTTCGCCCGCCGCCAAGGCCGCCGCCAACGGATCTCCGCCAGGCAGCGCCGCCGCGACAGCCAGGGCAGTCGCGGGCCTTTTGCCAGGATCCGCGGCGAGGCAGCGTTCGATCACGCGCTCCACCGCGGGGTCCACATCCTTCGCCAAGGCCACCAGGCTGGCGGGCGCGGATTGTTGCTGCAGCCGGATCATCTCGGCCAGGGTGCCTGCTTCGAACGGCCGCTTGCCCGCGAACATCTCGTAAAGCACCAGGCCCAGCGAATAAATGTCGCTGCGCGCGGTTACCTCAGTGCCGGCCAGTTGCTCGGGCGACATGTAGGCCGGGGTGCCCTCGCGCGCCTGGGCTTCGCGCAACTCGCCGGTGACCGCTGCCAGGCCGAAGTCGGTGATGAACACCCGGCCTTGGCTGTCGATCATGATGTTGGATGGCTTCAGGTCGCGATGCAGTACGCCTTTGTCGTGCGCGGCGGCGAGGCCGGCGCAGATGCGGCGCGCGAATTCGATCGCTTTGTCGGCTGGCAGGCGTCCGATGCGGTGCAGCAGCGAGCCGAGGTCCTCGCCATCGATATACTCCATCGAAAGGTAGGGCCGGCCGTCGACCTCGCCGAGATCGTAAACGCGGCAGACGTTGGGATGCGAGACCTGCCGCGCGATGCGCACTTCGTTGTGAAAGCGCGCCAGCATCCCGGCGTCCCGCGCCATGGCTTCGGGCAGAAACTTGAGCGCCACTGGCTGATCGAGCGTGAGATCGTTGGCGCGATAGACCTCACCCATACCGCCCTTGCCGAGCAGGCCGATGATCTGGTAGCGCGCGGCCACCAACACGCCCGCGGCAAAACGTCCATCGCTTGATGAGACACGCGCGGGAACGGACGCGGCCCGCGATTCCCCGGCACGCGAGACCGGCGTGGCCGCCATCGGCATGACTGCCGTTTCGGAGTTATCCATCACCGGCTTGCCGCACGCCAGGCAGAACCGGCTGGTATCGGGAATCTGGGAAGCGCAGGATATACAGCGGGTCATACCCGGTACTTGCTACTGTAGCATCCGGGCCGGCTACATGTTGCCTAACCGATGTCCGACAGTCGAGCCAGGGGGCTCGGCGCTGGTCAGGGGACCCGCCCCACATTCTTCTTGGCGACCGAAACTGTAACCGTATTAGCCCGGGGCGGCTTTACGCCGCGGCTTTGCGGTAAGCCGCCCAACGCTTCTTCGTGGCTTCCCTTATGGCTCTCAAACCGGCCGCCGAGAACTTCCTTTTCTTCGCCTTGGCCGGGGCCTGTTGCAGTTGTGCAGCCCATCTCGCTCTCTGTGCGGCGGCGATCCTGGCGCGGCCCGCTGCGCTTATCGTGCGGCGCTGCTGTGGACCCGCGTGAGCCGTTCCGGTTGCCGCGGTCTTTGGCCGGCCTGGACCGCGTTGACCGAGCTGCGCTTTGATTTCGACTATCTTCGCCGATAGCCTTTCGAGTTCGCTTTGATAACCAACGATTGCCATCTCCGCGATGGAATTGTCTACTCCTGGCTGTACCCGTCTTGGCATTTTCATCCTCTCCCCTGGAACACTGAACCTTTATTGAAGATGGACTGTACTCTAAGTCAGCCCCCTTGCGATTTCGATTCTATCACTCGTCGCCTCGAATCGCGCGGCCGCGTACACCAGAGCAGCCACCAGACCAGCAGTAGCTGCAAGGGCAGCCGCGCCCACCGGAGTGCAGGCGCGATGGAAACCGCGCCTGCCTCGACTGGGTTTGTGGCCATATAAATGTTGGCCGGAAAAATCGCGATTAGCAGCGCTGTCAGTCCCCATGCGGCGTTTCTCCGCGCCCCGGGGACAAGCAGCCCCACACCACCAAGAATTTCGAAAACGCCGCTGATGAGTACCATCGGCAGATGCCACGGAATGTATGGAGGAACGATTCTCAGATAGGCGTCGGGTTTGATGAAATGCAAAGTACCCGCGGTAACGTAGAGGACCGCGGCAAGCGCCAACCCAGCCGTCTGCGCCGTGGATAGACCCTTCAGAGCCACGCATGATCGTAGCAGATCAACCTGTCGTCACGGCGCGTAGCGCCCCGCGGGTCTCAGCTCGGACGGTGGACCGCGGCGAGGGCTTCACGCAACGTATCGAAAAGCTGCGCCGGGCCGATCGCCTCCGTCAGATGGTGCCGGTCCAGATCGGCCCGCAGGTCCCACCCCACATGCGCGAACGCCAGACGGACACCCAGGCGGGTTAAATCCTCCTGGAGCTGGCGCACAGTCCGCGCGGCCGTGTAGTCGACATGCGTGATCGGCCCGCCATCCACCACCACCCACCGCAACGGCGCAGGCGCATGTTTCACAAGGCTGCGGATCTCCTCCGAAAAACGGTTCGCGTTGGCATAGAAAAGCGGCGCCCCAAAGCGGTAGATCACCAGGCCCGGCTCGGTTACCGCGTCCGGAACCACGGGGGTGGACCGCCACTCCCCGCTTTGATCCTTCACCAGAACAGCCGTGTGTGGGCTATAGCTGTGGCGTACGATCCGGAGCAGAGACAAAGTCATGGCGAGCAGAATGCCTTGTTCGACGCCAACCAGCACCACCATCGCCGCGGTGGTTACGGCCAGGAAGTATTCACCGGGGCTCTCGCGGCGGATGTCTCGCAGGCCGCGCAAATCGATGAGCCCGATGGCAATCGTGAACACCACGGCGCCGAGCACGCAATGCGGGAGGAATTGCAGCGGGCCGGTCAGGAACAGAAGCACCAGCGCCACCACCGCCGCCGTGGAGAGCTGCGCCACCTGGCTCTGCCCGCCCGAGCGTTCGACCATCGCCGTTTGCGTCGGACTCCCGTCCACCACGAACGTCCCGCTCAGCGCTGCGGTCACGTTGGCCGCCGCGAGGCCCACTATGTCCGCGTTCTCGTCCAGCCGCTGGTGATGACGCACCGCATAGGCGCGCGCCGTCGCCGCACTTTGAGCTACGATCATCACAAAGCACGAGCCGGCCACCGGAGCCAACGCCGCGGCATCTTTCCAGCTCATATCGGGCAGGCCCAGAGCCGGCAGGCCGCCGGTCACTAGCCCAACGACGCTAATGCCGTGCCCGGCGAAATCATACCGGGAACTTGCCGCTATTGCGGCCACCACCGCGATCAGGGGGCCGGGCAGCATCGGCGCAAGCCGGCTGGAAACCAGGATGCACCCCACCACCGCTACGGAAATGCCGAGTACCGGCAGACGCACCGTCGACAGACTGCCGATCACTTCCCCCAACTGCCGCACCGTGCCGTGGCTGTGTACCTCAACACCCAGCATTTCGCCCAGCACCGCAATCGAGACCTGAAACCCGACGCCCGTAAGAAAGCCCACCAATACTGTCTGCGAGAGGAAGTCGGCCAGGAAGCCCAGCTTCAGCAGCCGCGCCAGCATCAGGCATCCGCCAGTCATCAGGGCCACCAACCCCGCCAGCGCCACGTATCTCGCACTGGCCATTGGCGCCATGCCGGCTAGTCCGCCTGCCAGGATGGCCGCGGTGGCCGAATCGGCAGCCACCACCAGGAAGCGCGAGGACCCGAAGGTCGCGAACGCCACCAGCGGCAACAATAAAGTGTACAGCCCCGTGACGACCGGCGTGCCGGCAATCCGGGTATAGCCCAGCGCTTGCGGGATGTTCATCGCGGCCAGCGTCACTCCGGCCAGTATATCCTTCGGAAACCGGGAAGTCTGAAGAGGCCGGATGCCCTGAAACAGACGCAGCCGGCTGAATGCGTCACCCATATGCAATAATCCCGAAAGTCTGGAAGGTCACCATAGCTCTTCATACTACATGAATTGAGGCAGGATGCTCTTCCGACCCACGGTACGTGCCAGCCGAAACTGGCCGCGGCAACTACCCAACCAGCATCTCAACGCGAGATCAACGGTGTCCTGAATCTTGCAGCACAATGCACCCCGGAGTACAGCGGTGTGGCCCTCGGAATTATAGCGGGCGGTTAGGAAGGCGATTATGCGCCGAAGGCGCCGATATCGGTGGGCCCGCCGCGGGTGAAGGCGCCGCGCGCCAACTTGCGTATGGAAGTGACGGTGCGATCCGCCTCATCAATGTCGGCCCCGGCAGACTGGTGGCGCATGTACGGAATGCAGAGTATAGCGGCATGGCGGGTTTTCGGCTTGGTGTGCGCGGCTCAGCGCCGCGATTGGCGATGCGCGCCGCCGCCCAGCCCGCCCAGATCGACGATGACCGCGACCAGTAGCCACAAAAGATTGATTCCCGCCGTCGGCATGCCGCTATTCAGTTCCCATGCGTATACGATCGTGGTGAGCGGCAGGAAAATGAAGCCCAGTACCGGCAGCAGCAGACCACCGTGGAAGGCGCGCTGGAGGTAGGTCGAGAAGAACCACATCAGCGCCAGCGCGACGCGCGGAAACAGCAGGACGATGAGCAGGAGGAAGCAAGGCATAGTCAGTCTTTATCCGGTCCTCTAAAGAGCGGGTTCTCCTTCAAGCCTGTCGATTTCGCGGCGAAGCCAACGCTTGAGGACTTCTTCGGACTCCGTGGCATCCAGAGTGGCGATGGTTCTGTTCTCCCGATCGAGCGGAATATGGTGACAAGGCACATCTTCGCCTTTACGAGACTCGGGGACATACTGCATGAGAGTGCATTCGGCGCAGGGATGCGTGCGCGACGAATCGCCGAAATTCAGGCAGGTCAACGAGTCTTGGAAGAGAGATGTGGATTGCTGTGGCGTGCGAACCGAGCGGCCATATCCGCCATCCGCGACGAAGGCCAATTCGAATTTCAATTTCTCCAGGAGCTCGCGCTTCTCTTCAGACATAGGTCTCTTCCTATCGATGTATTTCACCGGAACCAGGCTCTATCTGCCGCCCGCTGTTCAAAGTCGCTTACCGGATAGCCCCGCGTGGACATCACGTCGTTCAGCAGTTGGTCCACTTCGGCTACCGCACCGGCGGGGCCGTCGGCGAAGCGCGCCGTGCCACGACTCTACGAAGCTCCCGCGATCGCTTGCCGCGAGCGGCCGGACGTGAAGCCCCCTCGGCCTGCTGTGCGCGCTCCTCAAGTCCGGCTTCCGCATGCCGCCTTTCTGTACGGCGCCAGCATATTCAGCGCCACCGAACTGGGTGCGCAGCCTTGCGGACCGGCGCTTTCGGTGCACCGCAGTTCCTCACTTCTTTCTATCGAGTGCCGTGCGATGCAAATTGGGGACCAAAGGTGAATGTATGGAACACAAGGTAGAAGCCGAGGCTCTCGCACTGTGTTACGTGCAAGTCCTGCCGCCCATGAGGCAAGAAGTGCGCCTACTGTGGGTTACTGGCACCTGCATCTCCCAGACCCGCCCGCCGGCAGCGTGACAATAGGCATAGTTGCGGGAGCAAGTCAGGCCGCCTCGCGGACGAATTGCACGATTCCGGAGTTCCACACCGGCCTGAACGGCCATGGGAGTGCTTGTTCCAAAACGGCCCGCGGGTCCGTTTCGGCGGGAGGTTCAAGGCGGAAAACGAAGGGACAACTTTCTATGAGAATGAGTTTAAGACATGCTGTCAAGGTTTTGGCGGTAGCGGTTAGTATTGGTGTTGGTGGATGCATGGTGCAGGCCGTGGGGGCTCCATTTTTCCAGGACCAGGGCCAGGACCACGATAAAGACCACGCCACGGATTATTCGAAAAACAAAACATACCAGCAAGGTGTGCGCGAAGGCCAGGACGATCATGCGCACAACCGGGACCACAGCAAGAAGAGGCACTTCAAGAAAGACGAAGACCAGAAAGCATACGAGGCTGGTTACCAGAAGGGCCACGGCAATTAGCTGCCGACGCCTTCTCCCGACATCATGGCCGTACCCGCCGGGATGTCGACAGGAGGCCGCACCACAAGCCGCAAGCAGTGGGTCCTAGTTAGAGGACCCGCGCAGACCTGGAGGTCCGCCCCACCTCTTCCGCCACCGGCAGCCGCAGCCGGAAGCAGGCGCCGTGTCCGGGCTCGAACTCGGCCCACATATCGCCGCCGTGGTCGAGTACCGTCTGCCGCGAGAGCGCCAAGCCCAGGCCCAGCCCGTTCTTTTTGCCGGCGCTGACGAAAGGCTCGAACAGGCTCCCGCGGATTTCTGGCGCGATGCCCGGGCCGGTATCGCGCACATCCGCCACCACGAATCCGTTTTGGGCCGCGGCCGAGATCTGAATTTGGCCGCCCTCCGGCATCATTTCCAGCGCATTGCCCACCAGGTTGGAGAAGACCCGCTCCATACGGTTGCGCTCCAACGGCAGCTCGATATCGTCCGGAATGCCGATCTGCACCTCGACGTGCTGCGCTTCGGCGGAAGCCAGCAGCGATTCGCAGCCGGCCGCCGCCACTTCCCGCAGCTTGCACACCTCCGCCCCGCGGGCGCTGCCGCGCGAGACGTTCAGCAGGTCTTGCAGCAACTCCTGGATGCGCCGCGAAGCGCGGTAGATGTTAGCGGCCAGACGCTTGACTTGCGGCGGCGTCAGCTCGGCATCCACGAGCATCTCCGCGCCGCCATAAACCGCCGCCAGCGGATTGCGCAGATCGTGGACGATGGAACTCGAAAGCCGCCCGATGGTGGAGATGCGCTCCTGGCGTATCAGCTCCTGGCGCGCCTGCTGGATGGAGGCGCACATGGCATTGAACGTCCGGGCCAAGCGTCCGAGCTCATCCTGGCTGACCACTTTCACGCGGTGGCCGTAATTCTGGCGGGCGACCTCGGCGGCCGCGCGGTCCAGCTCCTTGAGCGGCTCGACGATACGCCGCGCCAGCGCGTAGGTGATGCCTAGGCTGGCAGCCACAGCCATCAACCACAGCAGGATGATATTGCGGCGCAGGGCAGCCAGGCGTTCGCTGGCGGCCGCGAAGGAGCGCAGAATCCATAAGTCGCCGATGGGCTTGCCTTGGATGTCGAGTAATTGCGTGGGGCGCGCGGCGTATTCGATACCGCCGGCCTTGACGGGATCCACAGTGGGACGCGCGGGCAGTCCGGAGGCCACCAGGCGGGCCGCCTCGGGACTCAGCGAGGAGGCGATGGGCTGCCCATCTGCAATGAAGAGCAACTCGCTGCCGCCGGTGTCCGCTTTCAGTTGCCGGGCCACTCGGCTGTCGACGTCATACCCGGTCACCAGCACGTTTTGCGGCACGTCCTCCAGATAGACCGGCGTGAAGACCGTGTGGTACAAGTGTCCCCCGTGCACCAGGAAGCCGGACACCTGCTCCGGGAAGCGGGCCGCGGCGATGCGCACATCCTGTTCCGCGACAGGCATTACACCCACCGATACAATGACCTTGCCGGCCGCATCGGTTACCGAAAAAGCGGCATCCTTGATCGAGAGCTTCTTCCACAACTCGCTGGCTGTGTCGCTGATGGTGGCGGGGTCCTTCGTGCCGAAGGCGGAACGTACGTCCGACATCCGGCTCAAAATCAGGCTCACCGAAGCGAGCAATTCGGCGCGCTCTTTCCATAGCGACTGGTAGGCCTGGATGCTGGCGCCCACCTCGTCTTCCATAGTGCTGGTGGTGGTTTGGACGGCGTTGCGCAGCACGATCCAGCCGGTAAGCGCAAAGAGCACGGTGATGGCCACGGAGGTGGAGAGCAGGATCTTCCACAGCAGCGACAGGCGTGAGAAGCTTGCGATCATTTTCTTGTCACGTTGTTGTCACGTTCTTATCATGGTTGTGGCTGGTAGGCCGGCTGGTCGTCGATCGCCGGCGGATAGTCATTGTCCCACTTGTTCTTATGCGGCGCTGGAATGTAGCCGGTTTCGGAAATGCGGATGGCCTTGAGAACCCGCGGCGCACCGTTTTCCACGCTGACGGGATCGACCAGGGCATGCAGCGTCTCGTCCGAGGCCCTTTCGTGAAAGATATGCAACGTGTAATTGCCCGGCGGCACGTCGCGAATTTCAAAGCGGCCGGCGGCGTCTGAAACGGCGAACCAGGGCGTATCCAGCACGGCGATCACCGCACTCATCGTCGGATGGATGTTGCAAAATACGCGCACAATTCCTGGGCGTTTGAATATGACGTCCCGGCTGGTATTGGGCCGGTACAGGTTCAAGTCGAACTTCTGCCCATCGTAGTTGGAAAACACGTTATGGAAGATGGGGTCGAGATTCGGGAAGTCCACCGCGGCGCCCACCGGGATGGCCAATACATGCGGCTTGAAGTGCTTGTCCTTTTGCTCCATCCGGTAGTGGCGGGACGGCGAGATCCTGTGCGGTGGATCGCCGTTGGCCGGTTCCAGCCACACCACTACTCCGGAAAAATCCTTGTTGCGGCGTACGCCCGGGTCCCGCGAATCGGTCAGCACTACGGCGCCCTTGACGCTGGCGCACCAAGCCGGCACGAGCCAGAGGCCGCTAAAACAGATACGCCAGAGCCAGGTCATAGTGATTGTTCAATCTAAGGCTACTATCAATATAAGCGGTGCGCGCCTGGGAGACTTCGGCGCCGAGCAGCACGTTGGGCGCCAGGCGGTAGAACAAGTTTGCGCCGTACATCCAGTTCCGGCCTATGGCGTATGCCGCCAGGTCCGCGGTGCGGCCGTTCTCCAGCCCGGAAAAAAAGTGGAATGAAAGGCGCGGAGTGGCCAGAAACGTCAGTTGGCCCCATCCGCCCTGGCTGTGCACCGGGATGGCGGCGCCTGAGGGCAGGATCGTGAAACCCTCGACACCGCCCACCGGAGCCACGTTTTGCCCACTGAAAAATGCGCCGGTGAATTCCAGCTTCGATACGGGATTCGCGAACCAGTCGAGCGAGAATAAATTGGATGGAACCGATGTGCCGGCCACGTGCGTGACGCTGGTGTGGAATCCGGGCGCGATTTCGATGCGGGGGGCGTCCGCGGAGCCTTCCTGAGAGCCGCCCTGGAAGCGATGATAGAACTCGAAACGCCCTTCCAGTCCCGGCCTGGCGGGTTCCACGGACGGCGCGTCCGGCGCACTCTGCTGGTAGGACGAAACCTCGTTAGTCTGCACGGCGCCGAATTGCGCGCGTATGCCGGTTTGGTCCGTGAAGCGGATCTTCTGTTCGAAGCGCACCTGCGGAGTCCAGAGCCACAGGTTGCCGGCGGAGGTCAGGGGCGCGAACTCCACTTGCGCTAGCGAGGCGGGCTCGCGCGGCGCGAAGATGGGGCTCTCGATGCCCGCCAGGATGCTTTGGTTTGCCCACTCGACTTCGATCTCGCCGGTGCGCAGCCGGAACCCCAAATCCAGCGGCGAGCCGGAGCCGCCCGCGAAATCCATGTAGACGTCGCCGTGAACTTTGCCGCCCCCAAAAATCTGCGGGCCCGAATAGTCCAGGCCGATAGTGGTCTGATAGAAACTGCCGCCGCCGCTGGCCTGGTTTCCGGGCCAGGCGAAGGTGGGGTACTGTTGTCCGCCGCTCCCCTGGGAGTTCAGGAAGGTGTTGAAGAGAGCCATGCCGGTGACGCGGATGGGGAAGTGTTGGGAAGCCTCCACCTTGCTCTGCGCGAGTTCTTCGACGCGGCTCTGGTTCACGGCGGCTTGCTCGTCGAGCGCGGGCGCGGCTGGGGGCGCCTGCGGCTGGCCGCGGGCTTCCGCCAGTTCCTGGCGCAATTGGTGCACCTCTTCGGCCAGCGATTGATTTTGTTTTTCCAGGCGGTCGAGGCGCTCCGTGATTTGCCCAAGATCGGCTTGCCGGAGATCGGGGGAAGCGGTTTGGGCCGCCATCTGAGATGTAAGGATTCCCGGCGCCAGGAGCGTCAGCAGCACGCGCCGGGCGCGGCTACGGGGAACGATCGGCAGACATTGCATCGAGAAGTTGCTCCAGTTTGAGCCGCACTTGGGCGGGCGAATATGGTTTCGGGAAGAAGGCGTTCGCGCCGAGGGACGCCAGGCGGTCGGGCGTGCCGGGATCCGTGTCGCCGCTGACGACAATGATGGGCAGCCGTTGGTGGCGGGGCTGGGCGCGGATCCGCTGGATGAATTCGAATCCGTCCATACGCGGCATGTTAAGGTCGGTCACCACGGCGCCCACGGCGCAGTCGGCGCTGGCGAGCAGGCGCAAAGCTTCCTGGGCCGTCGGCAGAACGGTTACGGCGATGTCCGGTATGGCGAGGAAGGCCATTTCCAGGGTGGTGGCCCAGGTAGCGGCATCTTCGACTATGAGGACTGTAGCGCCCGGCATTCCGCAGCTCCGTTACACTTCACCTGTACATTTTCGCCCATTTGGCGGGCGGGACGGTGGGCAGTCTGTAAAAAAGGTGTAAAAGTTCGGGGGGCGGTGCTTGGGGAAGCTAATGCAGAAGGAGTACGTGAGCGGCGTAGATGGCGTGTGCGGCGTCGCAGACACGCGCGTCTCTCTAGATTCGTCTAAATTCGCGAAGGGATGTCGGCCGAGAGCATGGTGGAAAGCTATCCGCCTTAAGCCTGGAACAAGTGCACGGCGCCCTTGCATTCTACCTGGGAACCAGGAAGAGATCGACGCCTATCTGGCGGAAGGGCTGCGCGCGGCCCAAGCGCAACACGAACAATCGAGACATACGAATGCCGAATTGATTGCGAAGCTGCAGCGTGCGCGCCATGCCAGTCAGATTTCAGGCTGACGCCGATCTCGACGGACGCATCCTTGGAGGGCTGCGGCGGGCGGACGCCTGAGATCGACATCCGAAACGCGGCTGCGGCGGGGCTCGCCGGGCTGCAGGACCCCGACTGTCTTGAGGATCTCCGCATACGCCGGGCGGGTTCTCGTGAGCCAGGATCGGCGCACGATGCCGGCAAATCTTGTCCGCTACGTGACCAGCGCACGAAGTGCCGGGGTCATCCTATTGCGCGAAGCGACTCCCATAGGCACTGCGATTGACGGCGCGCCAATGGCTAGGCGGACTCTATGGCAGCACCTGGAAGTTTACGTCGCGCGTGCTCAGCGTACCCCCTGGGGTCGTCACCTCCACCTTACCGGTGCTTGCGCCCGTCGGTACGGTGGCCGTGATTAAGGTTCTCGAAACCACGGCGAATGTCGCCGCAGTGCCGTTAAAGCTGACGCCGGTCGCGCCGGTCAGATCGCTTCCCAGAATATTGACGGCCGCTCCCACCTCGCCGGAGGTAGGCTGTGTTTCCACAAACGGTGCCAGACCTACGGACAGGCTGAAGATCGTGCCAAAGCCGTCGGCCCCGCCTGCGAAGGTTGTCCCGTAGAGGTCCCCATTGGTGGCTTGAACCAGCCCCGCGTAAGGGTCGGAGCCGTCCGCACATCCGCCTTGAGCGCAGAAGCTGTATAGCGTCGTCAGCGTGCCACTCGGCGTGATTTTGAAGACCGTGCCGGCGCCCCGGACGCCGATAGCCAAAGTTGTCCCGTAGAAGTTGCCGTCGGTGGCCTGGATGAGCCGCGCCTCGGGGTTGCTGCCGTCGCCGCTTTGGGAGCCGAAGCTGTATAGCGTCGTCAGCGTGCCACCTGGGGTGATCTGGAAGACCGTGCCATAGCTGTAGGCCCCGCCCTCATAGGTTGTCCCGTAGAAGTCCCCATTAATGGCCTGGACCAGCCCTGCGCGGGGATATTTGCCTTCCAAGCACGCGCCGCTTTGGGCGCAGAAGCGGTGTAGCGTCGTCAGCGTGCCACTCGGGGTGATTTTGAAGATCGTTCCGTAGTTGCCGGCCCCGCCACTCCCGGTCACCCCGTAGAGGTCCCCATTGGTGGCCTGGGTCAGCGTCCCGTTGGGGCTTGCGCCATCCGTGCACCCACTTTGGGTGCAGAAGCTGTATAGCGTCGTCAGCGTGCCGCTCGGAGTGATTTGAAAGACGGTGCCCATGCCGTCGTAGGGCCCGGCCCCGCCACCGAACGTTGTCCCGTAGAAGTCCCCATTGGTGGCCTGGACCAGTCCCGCGATGGGGTAGGCGCCGGAGGCGCCCCCGTAGTTGTAGAAGTCGTAAAGCGTGGTGAGCGTGCCGCTCGGAGTGATCTTGAAGACCGTGCCAAAGCTGCCAGTGGTGCCGGGCGCGCCCCCATACGTTGTCCCGTAGAAGTTGCCGTCGGTGGCCAGGACTAGCTCCGCCTCTGGGTTTCCGCCGTCGCCGCTTTGGGCGCCGAAGCTGTATAGCGTCGTCAGCGTGCCACTCGAGGTGATTTTGAAGACTGTGCCATACTTGTAGGCCCCGCCCTCATTGGTGGTCCCGTAGCCGTACCCATTGGCGGCCTGGACGAGCGCCGCGGAGGGGTCTGCGCCGTCCGTTGCATCGAAACTGTGCAGTGTGGTGAGAGTCTGCGCAGGCAGGACCATCGCCGCTGCGCACAGCACAAAAGCAGCGTATGCCCTCTTCCCCCAGTTCAGTTTTCCCAACTCATCGACGATTCGTTTCATAAACGAGTTCCTCTTTGACCCCTGCCGCCCATTTTGGCTCAGGGCACCGCGATTCGTCATAACACGCACCGACCGCTAGTGCTACTCGGCGCGGAGCGCCTCTGCCGGATTGACCGGTGCCGTCCGCCACGCTGAGCGGCAAGGCCAAAACTAGGGCAGCACCCGGAACGTCACGTTGCTTGAAACCGTACCACTGGGCGTGGTCACCTCTACTTCTCCGCTGCTTGCACCGGCGGGTACAGTGGTAGTGATTTCGGAACCCGAAACCACGGTGAAGACAGCAGCAGCGCCGTTAAAGCTGACGCTGGTCGTGCCGGTAAGAGCGGTCCCTAGAATCTTGACGGCCGCCCCCACCTTGCAGCGCGTTGGGGGTTTCGCCGTCCGTGCACTCGCTTTGGGCGCAGAAGCTGTATATCGTCGTCAGCGTGCCACTCGGGGTGATTCTGAACACGGTGCCATAGTTGTTCGCCCCGGCCCCTAGCGTGGTCCCGTAGAGGTCTCCGTTCGCGGCCTGGACTAGCGTCCCTTGGGGGCCCTGGCCGTCCAAGCACCCGTCCTGGTTTGCCGTGCAGAAGCCGTACAGCGTCGTCAGCGAACCACTCGGCGTGATTTTGAAGACCGATCCGAGGCGAGGCCCGCCGCTCGCGGTTGTCCCGTAGCCGTCCCCATTAATGCCCTGGACCAGCCCCGCGTAGGGGTTTTGGCCATCCGTGACATCAAAGCTATGCAGCGAGGTGAAAGTCTGCGCGGGCAGGGCCACCGCCCTTGCGCAGAGCGTAAAGCCAGCGCACGCGCGCGTGCCCCAGCTCAGTTTGCTCAGCTTCTTAACGATCCGTTTCATCGGTGCGGTCCTCGTTGGCTCATTATACACGCACCGCCTGATCGGGCTACTCAGCCCGCAGAGCGTCCACCGGATTGACCGACGCAGCCCGGCGCGCGGGAATGTAGCTGGCCAGGAGCGCCGCGACCCCCAGCACGCCAGCCACCGCTGCCAATATCTCCGGATCCGCCGAGCGCACGCCAAAGAGCAGCCCGCGCAGCAGAGTCGCCGCGGCCACCGAGCACGCGAGGCCAATGGCGATGCCGGCGGCGATCAGCCAGCCAGCCTCTCGCAGAATGAGCCGATACACCCTGCCCCGCTGTGCGCCGAGCGCCATACGCACGCCGATCTCGCGAGTTCTCCGGCTTACCGAGTATGCGATCACACCGTAGAGTCCGGCTGCGCCCAGCAGTAGCGCCAAAAACGCGAAGCCTCCCACGAGCCATGCCGAGCAACGGTGCAGGTACGCGGCCGTCGTATTGTTGATTCTGTCGGTCATGGTTCTCTGGTCGAACGTAGAGATGCCCGGATCGATCCGGTGAATAGTTGCGGCCAGCGTTGGAAGCAGCGCCTGCTCGCCTTTGGATGTCCGCACGACCAGGGCAAAATGGTCGTCCGGATCCTGGTTGAAGGCGACATATAAGGTAGGCCAAGTGGCCTCATCCAGCGCGCCTTCCTTGATGTCCTCCACGATGCCGACGACTTGCATGCGCGGCGAAGTCGCTCCGGAGTAGGACATCTGCTTACCGATCGGGTCCTCGCCTGGGAAGTACTTCTCCGCCAGCGCGCGGTCGATAATAACCACCGGAGGTCTCGAGGCGTCGTCCGCTTCGGTGAAATAACGGCCGCGCAGGAGCTTCGTGCGCAGCGTCGTGAAATAGCCGGAACTAACCTCCCGATAGCCCACTTCATTGTGCTCGCCATGGAAGGGATGGCCCGCGACCCGGATCCACATGGTGTTGCCGCCGATCACCGGCAGCAGCGTGGAAACCGCCACGGACTCCACGCCGGGCAGGCTCGCGACCCGGCTCATAACGTCGCGCGCCAGCGCCACGACCTTGGCGTTGTTGCCGTGAGTGGAATCCGGCGCAGCTATACGCAATGTCGCCAAGTGGTCCGGTTGCATGCCCATGTCCACGTGCAGCAGGCGATAGAAACTCTTGCCGAGCAGCCCCGCCCCCGCCAACAGAACCACGGCGATGGCCAATTCCAGCACCACCAGGTTCGCGCCGAACCTGCGCCAGGTAGTGCCGGCAGAACCGCGGCTGCCTTCCGCGAGGCCTTCGCGCAGGTCCGGGGAGAGCGATCGCCAAGCCGGAGTGATGGAGAAGAGCGCCGCTGCGCCAATTGAGACCGCCGCGGCGAACGCTAGCACGCGGAAATTCAGGCCGAGGCCGTAAAGAAACGGCATGCCGGCCATCTGGTCCGCTCCGATGAGACTGATGAGGAGCCGCATGAGCCACCGGGCGGAAACCAGGCCGATCGCGGCGCTGGCCGCTACCAGGACCACCCCCTCCGTTACGAATTGGCCGGCCAACCGGGCGCGCGATCCGCCCAGCGCGCTGCGCACCGCCATCTCGCGCCTGCGGCTTTCGGCGCGCACCAGCACCAGGCTGGTTACGTTTACGCAGGCGATCAGCAGCAGAAGTCCGGCTCCGCACAGCAGCACGATTAGGATAGGGCGGATTCGTCCGACCTCCAGTTCGGTGAGAGAGATGACGGACCCGCCTTGGCCGCGATTGGAGGAATACTGCTTTTCCAACTCTCCCGCGATCAGTTTAATGTTGGCGTCCGCGGTTCGGACAGAGACGCCATCCCGCAGCCGTGCGAGGCCGTGGAGACTGTGGCAGCCTCGCTGCGGGTAACAGGAGTTGCTGCTAGTGTGCAGCGCAGTCCAGAACTCCGGCTCCCCGGCGGCGGCAAAATGAAAACCCCGCGGCAGCACGCCGATGATGATGTTTGAATCGCCATTGAGCGTCACGGTCTGTCCCAAGACGGCCGCATTTCCGGCATAACGTTTCTGCCAGGCGGCGTAGCTCAGCAAGACGGTGCGCGGTGCTGCCGGAGCATCTTCGCTGGCGCGAAAATCGCGACCCAACGCCGGAGCCACACCCAAAGTCTTGAAGAACCCGGCGGTAACGAGAGTCCCACCTACCATTTCCGCGCCGGCGGCGGTGCGTAGCGTGAAACCACTTGCCTCAAAGGCGTCCGCGGCGGAGAAGACTGTGTTGAGCCTCTTCCAGTCGAGGTAGTCCGGATAAGAAAGAGGGCAGCGCGGGCAGAACTGGACCGTCTCGAAAAGGCCGACCAGCCCGGCGGGATCGCGGTAGGGCAGCGGCTTAATCAGCGTGGCATCCACAAAAGCGAATATGGCCACGCTGGCGCAAAGGCCGAGGCCGAGCACGAGCACGGCGGTGCAGGTGAATCCTGGGTTCTTGCGCAACTGCCGGATTGCGAAGCGACCGTCCCGCAGCAGATTTTCGACGAGCGGTACGGTGCGGCGGTCTCGGCAGGCTTCCTTGGCCGGCTCCACGCCGCCAAATTTCAGAATGGCTTCGCGGCGTGCCTGCTCCGGAAGCATGCCGGAGCGCAGGTTGTCGTCGATGTGCAACTGCAGATTAGCTTCGATTTCGTCCGCCAACTCACGATCCTGGCGGGCGCCCGTTACCAGGCCGGCGAGCCGGATGAGCCACGCGCGGAGCCGCTTCATGCCGCATCTCCCGAGGGAGTGATGAAGCGGGCCAGGATGGCGGTGGCCTGCTGCCAATCCCGCGCTTCCTTTGCCAGTTGGCGGCGGCCGCTGCGCGTGAGCTTGTAGAACTTGGCCTTGCGATTATTCTCCGACACTCCCCATTCGGAGGCGATAGAGCCTTCCTGCTCCAATTTCAGGAGCGCGGGATATAAGGTGCCGTAGTTCAGCGAGAGGAGATTGCCGCTGGTCTGCTCAATGCGGCGCGCAATGCCGTATCCGTGGAGTGGCCCCATAGTCTCAATGGTTTTCAGGACCATTAGTGCCAGGGTGCCTTGCCATACGTCTGTTTTGTCGCTCATAGTCGTCCTATTGTTTGCCAATAGAAAGGATAGCACGCGTTGCGTGGCGCACGCACTCGTGCGTGCCGTGTCCGCACTCCTTCGGACACCTCCGCGCTACGGCAGAAACCGGTAACCCACCCCGTGCACCGTCAAAAAATGGCGGGGCACATTGGGCTCCGGCTCCAGCTTCTGGCGCAGCTTGACGACGTGGGCATCCACCGTGCGCGTGTTGGGGAAGAATTCGTAGCCCCAGACCGAATTCAGAATCATGTCGCGGGTGAGCGGCCGGTCCGGGTTCTGCAGGAAGTACGTGAGCAGATTGTATTCGGCGGGGGTCAATTTCAACTCTTCGCCGCGCCGGGTGACCACGCGGCGCTCCAGGTCCACCTCGACTTCGCTGAAGTGCACGACTTTGCGCGCCTCCGGGGACACGCGCCGCAGAACGGCGCGGATGCGCGCCAACAGCTCGCGCGTGCCGAAGGGTTTTACTACGTAATCGTCCGCGCCGATCTCCAGCAGCAGCACCTTGTCGATCTCATCGCCCAGGGCGCTCAGCACGATGATGGGCGTGACCACCTGCGCGGCGCGCAGTTGCTTGCAAATCTCCACGCCGTTCATGCCCGGCAGGCGCAGATCCACCAGGATCAGGTCGGGCTTGAGCAGCAGAGATTTCTCGAAGCCCGCCCTGCCATCCGCCACCAGCACGGCACGGAACCCCTCCTGCTCCAGCATCACGCCGATGGTATCGCGCAGGCTCTCGTCGTCGTCGATTACCAGAATGGTTTGCATGCGACCGATGCTATCCATTGTATCTAAACGGGATTCCAAGACTTGTAAACTACGCGTGGTAAGCTCGACAATAACGGGTACGGCAGTTCGCACATGCGGGTCACGGTCATTGGAACGGGATACGTCGGAACGGTTACGGGCGCTTGCCTGTCTTATTGCGGCCATCGCGTCACGTGCGTGGACACCGATGTGCAGAAGATCGAGAAACTGCGCCGTGGCGAGATGCCCATCTACGAGCCCTGCCTGGAGGAACTGCTGCAACTGGCGATGGCGCGCGGCGGCATCGACTTTACCACCGAACTGGCGGCGCCGGCCGCGGAGAGCGACGTGATTTTCATCGCGGTGGGGACGCCGCCGCTGGAGACCGGCGAAGCCAATCTCTGCTATCTGGAGGCGGCCGCGCGCAGCATTGGGGCGGCCATGGACGATCGAAAGTTCCGCGTGGTGGTGAACAAATCCACGGTCCCGGTGGGAAGCGGCAACCTGGTGGAAGCGCTGGTGCGCGAGGGCGTTCGGGACGCGCACCCGGGCGATCGGAAGAGCATCCGCTTCGGCGTGGCCAGCAATCCGGAGTTCCTGCGGGAGGGCAGCGCCATCGCCGATTCGCTGTATCCGGACCGCATCGTGCTCGGCGCCGAGGAACAGCGCACGCTGCGGATGCTGCGCGAATTGTATGAGCCGCTGGTGGCGCAGAGCTTTGACGCGCCCGCCTTCCTGCCGCGCCCGCCGGCCGTGACGCAGGTGCCGGTGGTGACCACTACGCTGACCAGCGCGGAGATGATCAAGTATGCCGCCAATGCTTTTCTGGCGGTGAAGATCGGTTTCGCCAACGAGGTGGCCAACATCTGTGAGCGCGTTGGCGCGGAGGCCCCCGAAGTGATGGCGGGCATCGGGCTGGACGCCCGTATCGGAAAACGCTTCCTGAATCCCGGATTGGGCTGGGGCGGCAGTTGTTTCGGCAAGGACATCCAATCGCTGCTGCACACCGCGCGCGAGTACGGCTATCAGAGCCGCTTGCTGGAAGCGGCCCTGGAGGTGAACCGGGCGCAGCGGCAATTGGTGATTCAGAAGCTGCAGGAGAAGCTGTTTATCCTGAAGGGCCGCAGCATCGCCCTGCTGGGTCTGGCGTTCAAGCCGGAGACCGACGATCTGCGCGACGCCCCCAGCCTGCAAATTGCCGAGCGGCTGTTGCAAATGGGAGCGCGGGTGAAGGCGTACGACCCGATCGCCATGCAGGCGTGCCGCGAGAACCATCCGGCGCTGAGAATTCAATACTGCGAATCGGCGGAAGACGCGGCCCAGGATGCCGACGCGCTGGTGCTGGTGACGGAGTGGAAACAGTTCGCGCACCTGGATTTGCGCGGTCTGGCGAAGCGCATGGCGCGCGCGATTCTGGTGGACGGCCGCAACCTGTTCGATCCGGAGGCCGCGCGGCAGGCGGGGTTCGACTACTGCGGCATCGGGCGTCCGCAGCGCGCGGCGCGCACGAGTATGCCCGCGATCCCTACCGCAATTTAATTTTGGCGTCGAATTCGGTCGGGAAGTCTCGGATTTTGCGGTAAAATTTGAGACACTCGTGGACGCGCCAGAATCATCGCCGGCTGAGATCGCCCGATTGCTCTTCAGCATGCGGCGCGGGGACCGGAATGCCCGAGCCGACCGCGTTAGACCAGGCGCGCGATCGGGCCGCGGCCCAGGCGGGGGTAAGCCCTGACGCAAGAACGCCGGCGCAGGCTCTCCGGGATCTTCAATGCCGCGCGGAAGCTCGATCCGACGGAACGCGGCGAATTTGTCGCGCAGGCGTGCGCGGGAGACGAGACCATGCGCGCCGAGTTGATCCACTGGCTGGAGCAGGATGCCAAAGGGAGCGGATTCCCGGATCTCCCAGTGCCGGCCCATGATGATGATGACGATGCTACGGAAGGCATGCCTCCGGCCGTAACGTTCTCCAGCGGAGAGGTCGTCTCGGGCCGGTACCGCATTCTTCGTTTCATTGCCCGCGGTGGCATGGGCGAGGTCTATGAGGCGGAGGATCTGGAACTGAGATGCCGGGTGGCATTGAAGACACTGCTGCCCGCCATTGCCTCCGACCCGCGAATGATTGCGCGATTCAAACAGGAAATCCAGCTTTCGCGAACGATTGCCCACCCGAACGTCTGTAAAGTATTCGACCTGGCGCATCACCCGGCCGATAGCTCGTCGCCGCAGGTCGTTCTGCTGAGCATGGAGTATCTGCCCGGCGAGACGCTGGGGCAAAAGCTGCAACGCGCCGGCCGCCTGGGCATCGACGAAGCTTTGCCCATCGTGCGCCAGATGGCGGCGGCGCTGGATGCCGCACATGCGGCGGGCGTGATTCACAGGGATTTCAAGACCTCCAACGTGATGCTGGTACCCTCTGGCGGCGGTCTCCGGGTGGTGGTTACCGACTTTGGCCTCGCCCGTAAAGCCGAATCGGACGGCGAGTCTACGGCCACGATGCCGGGGCGCGTGGCAGGGACGCTGGACTACATGGCTCCCGAGTTGCTGACCGGGCAGCCCGCGACAGTTGCGTCGGACGTATACGCCCTCGGCATGACGATCTACCGGATGCTTACCGGGACTCGGCCATTCGCCGCGGACGATCCTTTGGCAGCCGCTCTGCGGCGCGCCCAAGAGCCGGTTCCCCCGCCGCGCACGCTGGTTCCCGGATTGGATGAACCGTGGAATAGCGCGGTGGTGCGCTGTCTGGATGCCGATCCGTCGCAGAGATTCGTTGCGGCGGGCGATGTCGTGAAGGCCATCGCGGGCGAGGCAGTAGCGGAGCGTCCGCGTCCCGCACCGGTGTGGACCCGCCGCAAGCTGAGCGTTGCCGCACTCGCGATCGCTCTGGCGGGCGCGGCGGGATATGGACTCTGGCCCCGGCGCTACCAGCCGCCGCCCGAGGCCGCCCGGCTGTATAGGACCGGCACGGACGATCTGGAAGCAGGCGCCTATTTCGCGGCCACCAAGGAACTCGGGGAAGCGGCGCGGTTGGCCCCGGATTTCAGCATGGCGCACGCGCGCTTGGCGGAGGCGTGGACCGAACTCGAAGCGCAGGAAAAGGCCGGTCAGGAGATGTTGCTGGCGCGACGCACCGCGTCCGGCGCGCGGCTGTCCCCGTTAGACCGGTTGTATCTGGATGCGGTAGACTTGACCGTGACCCGTCAATTCCCCGAGGCTGCGCGGAAATACGAGGAAAGGCTGAAGTATGCCGGAGTTGCGCAGCCGGACATGCGCCTGGACTTGGGCCGTGCCTATGACCGGGCAGCCAAGCAGGAGGCCGCCCAACGGAACTATCTGATCGCGGCGCAAGGGCCGCCCAAGAGCGCGGCAGCGTGGCTCCGGTTGGCCGTGTTGTACAGCCAGAAGTCGGACTCGAAGGATGCGGATCGGGCGTTCGCGCAGGCCGAGCAACTCTATGATCTGACCAGCAACCAGGAGGGACTCACAGAGGTCGCGTACCAACGCGGCGTCGCGGCGAACAGGCGCGGGGAAATGCAGGCGGCGGAGGGTTTTCTACGCGAGGCCCTGCGGATCGCCCAGGTCACGCGGAACGTCCAACAGGAGATTCGCGCCAAGTTGCAGTTGGGGACCACCGCCTTCCTGTCCGGCGACGCCGACTCAGCCGAGCATTACGCTCAAGAGGCCATCGATACCGCAACCTTGAACCGTAGCGAAAGCCTAGCCACGCGGGGCCTGCTGCAGTTGGGCGACGCTTTCGGGCGCAGGCAGGATTTTGGGCAGGCCGAGAAATACTTCGAAAGGGGATTGGGCTTGGCGCGGCGGGACGATTCCCGGCGGCTGGCCGCCTACGCCCTGCTACGCTTGGCGAGTCTGCACGATCAAGAGGACCGTACCGACAAATTAGTGCCTGAGGCGCAGGAGGCACTCGCTTTTTTTCAGCAAAACAACTTTGCGCGTGAAACCATGCAATGCCAGGTGTTGCTGGGGCGGGCCAAGGTATCCCAAGGGCAGTATGACGCCGCGCTCGGATTCTTCCGGTTGGCGCTGGCGGCGCCCGAGAGGTTGCAAGACAGTTATCAGATCATGCTTGCGCAAGAAGGGATAGGTACCGTGCTGTTGGCGGAAGAACAGTTCCCCGAAGCCCTTGAACATTACGAAAAGCAACTGGAGCTCAGTGCCGCGCTCCACGACGTTGAGCATATCGGCTATGCCGCTCTCCAATGCGGCGCCACTCTGTGGGCACTCGGGCGTTATACGGAGGCGCGTGCGCGTTTCGACCAGGCGGACGCTGCCGCCGCGAAGTTCGAGAATTTGAAGCTCGCCATAAGCCAGCAGCGGGTGGAGTTGGCTCTAAGCGAAGGCAGGTATCGGGAGGTAATCGCCTGGTGCGCACGGGCACTTGCCGAGACCAAGAAGGACGCACAGGATACGCTGGCAGACCTAAATCGAGTGCTGGGCCTGGCCCTGATCCGCATGGGCCGCAAGCAGGAAGGACGGCAGCACTGCGAACGCTCGTTCGCGATCGCAGCGGCGATGCCGGACGTAAGCGTGCTGCTGGCGTCCACCTTGGCGGTGGCCGAGGCGCGGCTCGAAACCGGCGATTGGAAGGGAGTACTTGCCGCCGTTCAGCCTGCGGAGGATCGGTTATCCAAGCTGCCGGACTCGAACTGGCAAGCAAAAGCCCTGGAGGCCCGCGCGAGCGAGGCGCTTAGGGATCGAGATGGAGCCAGGCAGTTCGCTCTAGCTGCGCAGAGGCAATTGGAAGTAATTGAGCGTCAGTGGGGCGGCCGGGCTTTTCAGTCGTACCATGCCAGACCCGATTTACAAAGGCTCTGGCGTCCCCTTTTGCGGATGGTTTCCGCTAATCGACGAGAGGAGAAATAACATGCGAAAGAGACAATACCCGAGGACCCGCCGTGCGCAGCCGTATGCCGGCCTGATCCTGTCGGTCTGCGCGACAATCGTCCTGTCTGGTTGGAGCGGGTGCCCGAGCGGCGAAAAGCCCACGATACCGCGGCCGCCGCCCCCCCGTCCTTCGCCGATCACGGTAGTCGATGGGAGTATGGTGGTGCGCACGCTGTATGCAACCATGAAGCCGGTCAGCACCGGCGAGGTTGATATTTCCGGGGATTACGCATGCTCGATCTTCCTAAACGGCAGCACGGTGGCTTCCGTCAAAGGGAAGGACTGGACCATTACGAGCGCCGACCGCTTGGCCAACGTTTCGACGACGAGCCCTGGCGGCACGGCCTCCGGCGGCGCCATCGTCTATGTGACAGGGCCCAATCCCCAAATCCTCAATTCCGACCCCTTCAATGAAGGCCCGGGCTACGAATTTGGGATTGAAAAGGTGGTGTTTTCACCCGCTAAGCTCACCGTCGTCGGCGTCGCGAACCCAACGAGCCTTGACTGCGGGACGAGGATCTGCAGAGTCACGATCGACTATGAGCCAAGCTGCAACTGAGCAGTACCCAGACGGTGGGCGGCGCACCTGATACTTTGCCAACCAAAATACGAGGACACCAAATGCGAACCACACAATGCCTTGAGACTCGGACAGCGCCGGCATGTGCCGGATTGATCTTATCCGTCTGCGCGTTACTCATCCTGTCTGGCTGGGGCGGGTGCTCGCAGGGCAAGCACGAGCCACTAACTCCGCCCCGTCCCTCGCCTATCTTGGTGTCCGACGGGAGCATGTTGATCCACACGCACTCGCCCTGGACGCTCAAGACGAACGAAGTTGATATTTCCGGGGGACAGACATGCTCGATCAGCGTAAACGGCAGCACACCGACTCCGTGGAAAGCGCGGGACTGGAGCATTACCAGCCACGACACGCTCGCCAAGGTCTGGTCGACGAGCTCCGGCGCGAACATCACCGCGACAGGCCCCGATGTGCGAGGCGCCAAAGAGGATCCCCGATACGGCCGGGGCAAGGAATTCGGGCATGGAAAGGTGACGTTTTCGCCCGCTACTCTCAGCGGCGGGCTGCCGGCTTGTCCGGCATCGGGTAAGTGCACGATCGTGATTGATTATGAGCCGACCTGTCCCTGACCTGTATGATCGCGATGCGTGCCGCCTTGGCCGATGTGGACCAGGCAGCAGCAGTCTCCCCAATTTCCACTGCCACTTGACTAGTCAGGTGACTAGGTGCACCATGAATTGTGAAGGACGCGACTACGTCGCCGCCCAGTCTTAAGACCCTGCTGTTCGCGACCGATCCTCGATTCGAGCATCCGATCCGACGGCGCCGGAAGCTTCGCCGGCGGGCTGCGGTGGAGTTCGAGTGACTAAGTATCTTCTCGATACGAATGTGATCTCCGAGTTGCGAAAACCGAAACCTCATGGCTGCGTGCTGGCGTGGATCGAGGGACTCGACGGGCGTCGAGTTTTTCTCTCAGCCGTGACGCTTGGTCGCCTTGCAGGCTGGCATTGAACGGAAGCGTAAGCAAAATCCGTCCAAAGCCCGAGAGATCGAGGCATGAGTCGACGCGCTGGCCGGCTCTTTCCAAGTGCTGCCGATGGACGGCGCCTGCTTCCGGGAATGGGCGCGCCGCATGCCCGGGCAGTCTGACAATTTGCCGGAAGACGGTATGATCGCCGATACAGCCCACATCCACGGCTTGACGGTGGCCACCCGCACACGCGATCTTGAGGGCTTCGCTGTGCATGTTGTGGATCCCTTCCGCCCGCCTCGTAACAACTGTAACAATCGTTACTGAAGGCGGTTAGCTTATATTGAAGAGAAGGAGCGCTATGAGCGAATCCGGAGTCAGTCTAACAGAGAAGCATTGTATGCCTTGCAAGGGGGGCGTGCCTCCGTTGCGAGGCGAGGAATTGCGGAAGTTGTCCGCCCAGATACCGGATTGGAAAGTGATCGACGAGCATCACCTCACCAAGACGTTTTCGTTTCCGGACTTCAAGACCGCGTTGGCATTCGTAAATCGCGCGGGCGCCGTCGCGGAGGCCGAAGGACACCATCCGGACCTGTTGCTCACCTGGGGACGGGTGGACGTGAAGACGTACACGCACAAAATCGACGGTCTGACGGAGAGCGATTTCATCCTGGCCGCCAAGATCGATAGGGAATTCGCAGTAAGCGATTCATGACGGCGTACGAGCGCGATCTAGCTTATATTCACGACACGGGCTTCACCGGTTTCGTCAGGAATGCAGTGCCCGGATTGCTGCGCCTGCTGCGGCAAAACGGCATTCTCGGTGGGCGCGTGGTGGACGCGGGCTGCGGCACCGGCGTTTGG
>Ga0302324_100006163_pt1 | contig 25957 bp, 18 predicted proteins | sample Palsa_T0_1_FD_201949 | JGI IMG/M metagenome (GOLD analysis project Ga0302324, IMG submission 201949) | Peat permafrost microbial communities from Stordalen Mire near Abisko, Sweden - Palsa_T0_1 | ecosystem: Environmental > Terrestrial > Soil > Palsa > Peat permafrost | place: Sweden: Abisko... | reverse complement strand
GAGCATGTTGATGAACGATTGCGGCAGGCTGGGCGTGAATAGAAATGCCTGCAACAGCAGCCATTCCGACACGAAGCCGTTGAGCGGAGGCAGGCCTGCGATGGCCAACGTACCGATGAGGGCCAGCCACGCCACCCACGGCATGCGGTGGATCAATCCGCCGAGCTTGCCGAGGCTGCGCTCCTTGGTCGCATGCAGCACCGAGCCGGTGGCGAGAAAGAGCAGACTCTTGAAGAAGGCGTGATTGAGGCAGTGATAGAGGGCGGCAGTGAGTGCGATCGCCGCGAGCAGGCCCTTGCCGTAAGTCTTGAACAGAATGGCCAAGCCGATGCCCGCAACGATGATGCCGATGTTCTCGATCGACGAGTACGCCAGCAGACGCTTCATGTCTGTCTGCACCGTCGCGAAAAGCACGCCAAACAACGCGGTTGCGAGGCCGAGGACGAGCGCGATCACGCCCCACCACCAGAGTTGGCCGGGCAGCAAATCGAAGGTCACCCGCAGCAGGCCGTAGATCGCCGTCTTGAGCATCACCCCGCTCATCAGCGCGGACACCGGCGAGGGCGCTGCGGGATGAGCCTCCGGCAGCCACACGTGCAGCGGGAGCAGCCCGGCCTTGGCGCCGAAGCCGGCGAGCGCCAACAGAAACGCGATCGACGGCCACGCGCCTTGAAGTACCACCGAGCGCATCGCGTCGAACGTGTAGTCGCTGCCACCACCGTTTAGGACGCCGAAGCAGATCAGGATCAATAGGGCACCAAGGTGCGCGACGAGCAGGTAGAGAAATCCGGCGCGGCGAATTTCGGGCATGCGATGATCGGTCGTGACCAGAAAGTATGATGCGAGCGCCATCATTTCCCACGCGATCATGAACACGAACGCATCATCGGCGATCAGCACGAATGCCATCGCGGCGAGAAAGGTATGGTATTGCAGGCAAAGCAAACCAGGTGCGGCGCCGTCGCTGGCGCGGAAGTAACCCGCGGAGAAGATCGAAATGCCTGCCGCGGTGGCACCGAGCAGGAAGAGGAAGAAAGCGGACAGCCCATCCAGACGCAGGTGAAAGGGCAAATCGGGCAGGCCCAGCGGCAATACGGCGGTCTGCGGTACCTGTCCTAACGCCGACAGGGCGACACCGGCGACCAGGAGCCCGACGAGCGCGCCGGCACTGAACAGCACCCGGCCGACATAGGTCAGGCTGCGCGGCCGCGCCAGACCCAGCGCCCCGATCGCGAGCCAAACAACGATCGCGGCAACGATCAGGGACAGCGCGCTGATCACCGGGCGCCAGTGTTAAGCCGCGTGCGGACCCACCGTCGCGGCAGTGTCCACATGCGGCTCATTTGACGCGCATTCCGGGCGTGGCCCCCGAGTCAGGTGCGAGCAGGAAGATTCCAGGTCCCTCGCCAGACGCTGCCAGCACCATACCCTCCGACAGGCCGAACTTCATCTTTCGCGGTGCCAGGTTGGCAACCATCGGTGTCAGGCGTCCGACCAGATCCGCGGGCTGGTAGGCTGCTTTGATACCGGCAAAGACGGTGCGCGTACGACCATCACCCACGTCTAGCGTGAGCTTCAAGAGCTTGTCCGCGCCGTCGACTTGCTCCGCGTTGACGATTCTGGCAATGCGCAGGTCGACCTTCGCGAAGTCGGCGATGGAAATCTCCGCCGCGGCTTCCTCTGGCTTGGCGGAAGGAAGAGGGACCGGCGAGGCTGCGGTTGTCTGCACCTCGAACAGCGCATCGATCTGCTTCGGGTCGACCCGCGTCAGCAAGTGCGCGTAGTTGCCGATGCGATGGCCCCCTGGAAGCGGCCGTTCCGCACTGCTCCAGCGCGACAGGTCGTCGCGCAAGAAATGCTCGGCACGTTCGCGCAGCGCCGGAAGCACGGGCGCCAGCATTACGGTAAGAAAACGAAAATAATCGATTGCCGCCGAGCAAACCTCGTGCAATCGCGTCCGGGCCGGCGGATCGTCGTTCTTGGCGAGCGTCCACGGCTCCGCCATGTCGAACAGACTGTTGGCGCGATCGGCAACCTGCATGATCTCGCGCATCGCCCGACCAAATTCGCGCCGCTCGTAACACGAAGCGATCTCGACCATGATTCGGTCCCGCGGCATGAGCCCGCCGGGCCACTGGCTGGCAATCACCGGAGCGAGTCGGCCGTCGAACCGTTCGACGATAAACTTCGCCGCACGACTGGCAATGTTGACGTACTTCCCGACCAGATCGCTGTTTACCCGCGCCACAAAATCATCCGGATTGAATTCGCTGTCCTCGACCTTGTCGTTCAATTTCGCCGCGATGTAATAGCGTAGCCACTCGGGGTTCATGCCGATGTCGAGGTAGCGCTCCGGAGTGATGCCCGTGCCGCGCGATTTGGACATCTTTTCGCCCGATACGTTGATGAAACCATGGACGAAGATGTTGCTCGGCAGCTTGCGCTGCGCGAACTTGAGCATCGCCGGCCAGAACAGCGTGTGGAAGTAGATGATGTCCTTGCCGATGAAGTGATACTGCTCGACCTCTGGCGCGGCTAGAAATTCGTCAAACGACCGGTTCTCCCCGTTTTGGCGTGCCTTGCCGGTGTCGAAGTAGTTCTTCAGGCTTGCAAGATAGCCAATCGGTGCGTCGAGCCAGACATAGAAATACTTGCCCGGCGCGTCGGGGATCTCGATGCCGAAATAGGGCGCGTCGCGGGAGATATCCCAGTCGGCAAGTTCGCTCACTGACTTGTCGCCGCCAAGCCATTCCGCAATCTTGTTCTTCACCTCCGGCTGCAGTGGCGTCACCGCCGTCCATTGACGCAGAAACGCCACGACCTGTGGATCGGAGAGACGGAAAAACAGGTGTTCCGAGCTTCGCAGTTCGGGCTTGGCGCCGGTCAAAGCTGAGCGGGGGTTCTTGAGCTCAGTCGCGGCGTAGGTCGAGCCGCAGTTCTCGCAGACATCGCCATACTGGTCCGCTGTGCCGCACTTCGGGCATTCGCCCATGACGTAGCGATCGGACAAGAACATGGACTTGACCGGATCAAAAAACTGCTCGACCGGCTTGGCGTAGATCAATCCCGCGGCCTTGAGCCGGCGATAAATGCCTCGCGACAGCTCGATATTCTCGGGGCTGTGCGTCGTATACCAGTTGTCGAAGCTCAGATGGAAGCGCTGGTAGTCGCGCTGGTGCGATTCGGCGACACGCGCAATCAACTGTTCCGGCGTTATGCCTTCACTTTCTGCCCGGAGCATGATCGGCGCGCCGTGCGCGTCATCGGCGCAGACGAAATGCAGCGCATGACCCTGCATGCGCTGGAAGCGCACCCAGATGTCCGCCTGGATGTATTCCATGATGTGACCGATATGGAACGGTCCATTGGCATACGGCAGGGCAGTGGTGACGAACAACGTGCGGTGCGCCATGCGGCAAGAAACCTTTGCGGCGGAAGGGGAATCGTCGATTCTAGCAAAGCGGTCTTCGACTGAGTACCGGCCGGGTCGCTTTTTCGTTACACTCGGAACCCCTTATGTCGCTGCTCGATTCGTCGTTCATGCCCATTGCCGAGGCCGACGTCCAGGCCAGTCTTAACGCGTTGGTCGATCCGAACACCGGTCGCGATTTCGCCTCGGCCAAGACCGTGCGCAAGGTGTCGGTCGACGCCTCGAGCGTAACGGTCGACCTGCTGCTCAGTTATCCGGCCAAGAGTCAGCACGAGGCGCTGCGCAAGCTCGTGCAGTCGGGGCTCGCGTCATTGCCCGGCGTGGGTAAGATAACGGTCAATATCACGCACAAGATCGCCTCGCATTCCGTGCAGCGCGGGGTGAAGCTCATCCCCGGGGTCAAGAACATCATCGCCGTCGCCAGCGGCAAGGGCGGTGTTGGCAAGTCGACCACTGCCGTCAACCTTGCCCTCGCGCTCGCCGCCGAAGGCGCGCAGGTTGGCGTGCTCGACGCGGACATCTATGGCCCGTCGCAACCGATGATGCTCGGTATCGCGGGTCGCCCCGAATCGAAGGACGGCAAGACGCTTGAGCCGCTCGAGGCCTGGGGCGTGCAGGCGATGTCGATCGGATTTCTGATCGACACCGACACGCCGATGGTCTGGCGCGGGCCGATGGTGACGCAGGCCCTGGAGCAACTGCTCAGGGACACCAACTGGCGTGACCTCGACTACCTTATCGTCGACCTGCCACCCGGCACGGGCGACATTCAGTTGACCCTGGCGCAGAAGGTCCCGGTGACCGGAGCGGTCATCGTCACCACGCCGCAGGACATCGCCCTGATCGACGCGCGCAAGGGCTTGAAGATGTTCGAGAAGGTTGGCGTGCCGATCGTTGGCGTGGTGGAGAACATGTCGATGCACGTTTGTTCGAACTGCGGCCATGCCGAAGCCATCTTCGGCGAGGGCGGTGCGGCGAAGATGTGCAAGGACTACAACGTGTCCTTTCTCGGTGGTTTGCCGCTCGACATTCGCATCCGCGAGCAGGCCGATTCGGGTCGGCCGACGGTAGTTGCCGATCCCGACGGCGAGATCGCGGCCATTTACAAGGAAATCGCGCGCAAGACAGCTGTCTTCGTTGCCCAAAGGGTTGAGGATTTCTCCGCCAAGTTTCCAAATATCGTCGTTCAGAACACCTAGAAGAGCCGCGTCGTCCCCGCCAGTGGGTGCGGCCCATCACATCGGAATCTGCTGCGGCGGGAACGACGACACGGAGAGTCGAAGCCCATGATCAAGTCCGACCGATGGATCCGTCGCATGGCGGCGGAGCAGCGCATGATCGAGCCCTTCGAGCCGCGCCAGGTACGCGAGGTCAACGGTAGAAAGATCGTTTCATACGGCACATCGAGCTATGGATACGACATCCGCTGCTCGAGCGAATTCAAGCTTTTCACCAATCTCAACACCACCATCGTCGATCCGAAGAACTTCGACGATAAGTCGTTCGTCGACTTTCACGGCGATTCCTGCATCATCCCGCCGAACTCCTTTGCGCTCGCGCGCACCGTCGAGTATTTTCGCATTCCGCGCAACGTCCTAACGGTCTGCCTCGGAAAATCGACATATGCGCGCTGCGGAATCATCGTCAACGTGACGCCTCTGGAGCCGGAATGGGAGGGCTACGTCACGCTGGAATTCTCGAATACGACGCCGCTGCCGGCAAAGATCTACGCCAACGAAGGCGTGGCGCAAGTGATCTTTTTCGAGTCGGACGAAGTTTGCGAGACGTCGTACAAGGACCGGGGCGGCAAGTACCAGGGACAGCAGGGCGTGACTCTGCCGAAGATCTAGGCGCCCGCGCCCAGGTCAGAGCGGCAGGTATGGAGTTCGCGCGCAAGTCAGTCGCGGTCACGGTCGACTCGAAACGATATGCCATGAAGCGACCACGCTGGGAGTTTGCATGGTAGCGACCTGGTCAGAGTCAAAGCGCATTTCGGTCGCGGTCATCGCCATCTGCCAGGTCGCGGCAATGGCGCTATGGTTTTCCGCGTCCGCCGTCGCGCCCGCGCTCGCCGCCGAATTCCACCTCTCGTATTTTTTCCAAGCTGCGCTTACCAGCGGCGTGCAGGCCGGATTTGTGATCGGCTGTCTGGTGAGCGCCATCCTCGGACTTCCCGACCGCATGGACCCGCGGCGTCTGTTCGCGGCGTCGGCACTCGGTGGTGCCGTGAGCAACGCCCTGCTGCTGGCGGTCGATCCGTCCACGGCAGCCGCGCCGCTGTTGCGCGTGGCGACGGGAATCTGCATGGCCGGCGTCTACCCGGTCGGCATGAAGCTTGTTGCGACGTGGGCGAAGGGCGACATGGGCCTGATGGTCGGAATTCTGGTTGGGGCACTCACGCTCGGATCGGCGTCACCCCACCTGTTCAATGCCTTTGGCGGCCTGGATTGGCGGCCGACGGTCGCCGGGGCGTCGGCGGGTGCGCTCATCGCCGCCGCGCTGATCGGCCTCGCCGGCGTGGGTCCGAACCGCGCCGCGGCGCCGCGATTCGATCCGCGGGCGGTGTTCCTTGCCTGGCGCGACTTGCCGCTGCGACTCGCCAATCTCGGCTACCTCGGGCACATGTGGGAGCTGTATGCGATGTGGGCGTGGATCGCGGTATTTCTGAACGCAAGTTTTGCGCTTTCCCTCCCGGCGGCGACCGCGACCGTCGCGGCGAAGCTTGCCGCCTTCGCCACGGTCGCGTCGGGTGCCATCGGCTGCGTCGGCGCGGGTTTGCTCGCCGACCGCGTGGGTCGGACCACGGTGACCATCGTCGCCATGGCGGTCAGCGGCAGCTGCGCCGCAACGATAGGTCTCTTCTATGGCGGATCGCCTTTCGCATTGATGGCAATTTGCCTGATCTGGGGCATCAGCATTGTCGCGGACTCGGCACAGTTCTCCGCCTCCATCGCCGAACTGGCCGACCCGGCGCGGGTTGGCACCATGCTCACGGTGCAGACCGCATTGGGCTTCACGCTGACGCTGGTCACCATCCACCTGCTGCCGCATTGGGTCGAGACAATGGGGTGGCGCTACGCGTTCACGCCGCTCGCGATCGGACCGGCGATCGGCGTCTGGGCCATGGCTCGGTTACGCGCCGATCCGCGATCGGTCCGACTGGCAGGAGGGCGGCGTTGACGGCCTGTCGGATATTCACTTGGCGGTTGGAATTGCGCTGGCGTAGCATGTAAACGTTCCGACAGCCGCTCTGTGGGGGCGCACCGGAACTTCGTGCAATTTCATGGGGAGGAAAGCGTGGCCTATCACTTGGAAGGAAGGCTGCTGGAAGTATGCAACTGTCGCGTGCTCTGCCCGTGCTGGATCGGCGAAGATCCGGATTTTGGCACCTGCGACACGATTGTTTCGTGGCATTTCGACAAGGGTACGATCAACGGCGTCGATGTTTCCGGCCGCACGATCGCGCTCATCGCCCACGTCCCGGGTAACATTCTTCAGGGCAACTGGCGCGCCGCCGTGTACCTCGACGACCAGGTGACGCCGCAGCAGGAAGAGGCAATCCTCGGCGTCTACACCGGCAAGCTCGGCGGCCCGGTCGCGGATCTGGTCAAGCTGATCGGCGAAGTGGTTTCCGTCGAAAAGGTGCCGATTCAGTTTGACGTCCAGGGCGGCAGGGGAACCCTCAAGGTCGGTAGCGCGGGCTACGCCGAACTCGAACCCTATCAGGGCGCGACGGGCAAGAGCACGACCTTGCAGGACACCGTCTTCTCGACTGTGCCCGGCGCACCGGTGTTCGTGGGCAAGAGCCCACGCTACCGGTCGAAGAACGACAAGCTCGGGATCAATCTGGACATGAGTGGTCACAACGCGCTGCAAAGCACGTTCGTGTTCGACGCCTGACGGGCGTTGGGCGCCCTTCCGCCCGGGTATGAACCTTACAGCAGACCGCGCGCGCGGCGCGGACCGGCCGGCGCTCCGCCTGGGCTTGATCGCAGCGCTGTCAGCGGCCGCATGGGCCATGCTCGCGCTCTGGAGTGCGAGTCCTTACGCACGCTATCTCGACCATGGAGGTTGGAGCGAACCGGGTTGGCTGCGGGAGTTCTGTCGCGGCCTGCCGGGCGGCCTCGCGCTGCCGGCGCTGCTCTGCGCGCTGGCGTGGCTGCTGATGATCGCGGCCATGATGTTGCCCACCACGTTGCCGTTGCTGCGCATCTTCAGCCGCATGACCGCCTCCCGGCCGGACGCCACTGCGCTCTTCCTGCGCGTGGTGCTCGGCTACGCGGTCGCCTGGCTTGGATTCGGGCTGCTTGCGCACGGCTTCGACGGCGTGCTGCACCTCGCGGCCGCCAAGTCCGATTGGCTGGTCGGGCGTGGCGAATTGGTCGGCGCGACGGTGCTGCTGTGCGCCGGCGCATTTCAATTCAGCGCGCTTAAGTATCGTTGCCTGGAGCGCTGCCGGACGCCGTTTGCCTTCGTCAACGCGCGTTGGCACGGGTGCCGGCCGCCGCGAGAGGCATTTCGCCTCGGCCTCGCGCACGGCGTGTTCTGCGTTGGCTGCTGTTGGGCGCTGATGCTCGTAATGTTCGTTGTCGGCATGGGCAACCTGGGCTGGATGCTCGTCGTTGCCGCCGCCATGGCCGCGGAAAAGAACCTGCTCTGGGGCCGCCACTTGCGCGCGCCGCTGGGGCTGGGCCTGATCGCCTGGGGCGGGACCCTCATCGTCATGACGGTCTGATCGGCGGCCCACGGACGGCCCGCCGGCGCCGCAGCGGTTGCCGGCCTCTCAAAGCGCTCGCATCGCGCGCCGTCGCGGTGCACAATGCGGCCCTGACAGGGGTGTGGCCTCCGGCCGACACCCCGCTTTCTTTTGGCACTCCAGGAGCCGCGGCATGAAGTTTCGCTTTCCGGTCGTCATCATCGATGAGGACTTTCGTTCCGAGAACGCGTCGGGACTTGGCATTCGCGCGCTCGCGGCGGCGATCGAGAAGGAGGGAATGGAGATCCTCGGCGTCACCAGCTACGGCGACCTGTCGCAATTCGCGCAACAGCAGTCACGCGCATCGGCGTTCATTCTTTCGATCGACGATGAGGAATTCACGCCCGGCCCGGAACTCGATCCGGCGATCCTGAAGGTGCGCGCTTTTATCGAGGAAATCCGCTTCAAGAACGCGGACATTCCGATTTATCTCTACGGTGAAACGCGGACCTCCCGTCACATCCCGAACGACATCCTGCGCGAGTTGCACGGCTTCATTCACATGTTCGAGGATACGCCGGAGTTCGTCGCCCGTCACATCATCCGCGAAGCGAAGTCCTATCTCGACTCGTTAGCCCCGCCTTTCTTCCGCGCGCTCGTCGACTATGCCCAGGACGGATCGTATTCGTGGCATTGCCCGGGACACTCCGGCGGCGTGGCGTTCCTGAAGAGTCCCGTTGGCCAGATGTTCCACCAGTTCTTCGGCGAGAACATGTTGCGCGCCGACGTCTGCAATTCGGTCGACGAGCTAGGCCAGCTCCTCGACCACAGCGGTCCGGTTGGTGCGTCGGAACGAAACGCCGCGCGCATCTTCAACGCCGATCATTGCTTCTTCGTCACCAACGGCACGTCGACGTCGAACAAGATGGTCTGGCACGCCAACGTGGCATCCGATGACATCGTCGTCGTCGACCGCAACTGCCATGTATCCATCCTGCACGCGATCACGATGACCGGCGCGATCCCGGTGTTCCTGACGCCGACCCGCAACAACCTCGGCATCATCGGGCCGATTCATCTCGACGAGTTCAAGCCGGCGAACATCCGCAAGAAGATCGAGGCCAACCCGTTCGCGCGCGCGGCAAAGAACAAGCAGCCGCGAATCCTCACCATCACGCAGAGCACCTACGACGGGGTGGTCTACAACGTCGAGATGCTCAAGAACACGTTGAACGGCACCATCGAGACGCTGCATTTCGACGAGGCGTGGCTGCCGCATGCCGCGTTTCACGATTTTTACAAGGACATGCACGCCATCGGGAAGGATCGGCCGCGCAGCAAGGATGCGCTCATTTTTGCCACGCATTCGACGCACAAACTCCTTGCCGGCCTCTCGCAGGCGTCGCAAATCCTGGTGCAGGAATCGCAGACGCGCAAACTTGACGTGAACGTGTTCAATGAGGCCTATCTGATGCATACCTCGACATCGCCACAGTACGCGATCATCGCCTCATGCGACGTCGCGGCGGCGATGATGGAGCCTCCTGGTGGCACCGCGCTGGTCGAGGAGTCGATCGCCGAAGCGCTCGACTTTCGCCGCGCCATGCGCAAGGTCGACGACGAGTGGGGCAAGGATTGGTGGTTCAAGGTCTGGGGTCCGGAGAAGCTCGCGGAGGAGGGCATCGGCAAGCGCGACGACTGGGTGCTGCGCGCGAATGAGAAATGGCACGGCTTCGGCAATCTGGCGCCCAACTTCAACATGCTCGACCCGATCAAGGCAACTGTGATCACGCCAGGACTCGACGTCTCGGGCAGGTTCGCCAAGACCGGCATTCCCGCGTCGATTGTCACCAAGTACCTTGCCGAACACGGCGTCATCGTCGAGAAGACCGGGCTCTATTCGTTCTTCATCATGTTCACCATCGGCATCACCAAGGGTCGCTGGAACACGCTGGTGACCGCGTTGCAGCAGTTCAAGGACGATTACGACAAGAACCAGCCCCTGCGCAAAATCCTGCCCGAGTTCTGCGCCTCACAGCCGTCCTACGAGCGCGTCGGCTTGCGCGACCTCTGTCAGCAGATCCACGACATGTACAAGTCCAATGACGTGGCGCGGGTAACCACCGAAATGTATCTGTCCGACATGCAGCCGGCAATGAAGCCCTCGGACGCGTTTGCGTGCATGGCGCATCGCGAGATAGACCGCGTGGAGATCGACCAGCTCGAGGGTCGCGTGACGAGCGTGCTGTTGACGCCGTATCCGCCTGGAATCCCGCTGCTCATTCCCGGCGAGCGCTTTAACCGCACCATCGTGGAGTTCCTGCAGTTCGCGCGTAAGTTCAACCAGCAGTTCCCGGGCTTCGACACCGATATTCACGGTCTCGTCGAAGAGAACGACGGCGGCAAACTGCGCTACTACATCGACTGCGTCCGTCCGCGCTAGCGGCACGGGTTGCGATCCTGCACCGCGTGAGTCGGGACACCAATTATCGACGCTTCGGCAGCGGGCAGTCCGTGCCGCGGGTGGAAGACGAGCGACTGCTTGCCGGCACGGGTAGCTTTGCCGACGACGTCACACTGCCCGATCAGGCACACGTCTGTTTTCTGCGCTCGCCGCACCCGCATGCGCGCCTGCTTGGCATCGACGTCACCGCCGCGGCGGCGATGCCCGGTGTGATCGCCGTGGTCGTGGGCGATGACCTGGTGCGGGCGGGGGTGGGTCCGCTGCCGTCGTCGGCGGACTTCAAGCGCGCCGATGGCTCGCGCTCCGCGTCACCGCCGCGGCACGCGCTCGCGGTCGGGAGCGTCCGCTTTGTGGGCGAGGCGGTGGCCGCGGTCGTTGCCAGCAGCCTCGCACAGGCGCGCGATGCAGCGGAGGCCATCGACGTTCGCTACGAACCTCTGCCCATGGTCACCGCCTCCGTCCGCGCGGTCGCGCCGGGCGCACCGCTGGTGTGGGCCGCCGCAGCGGAGAACATCGCGGCCGAAATACGCCACGGCGACGCGGCGGCAACGGCGGCGGCGTTCGCCATGGCCGCGCACGTCGTGGCCCTGGACCTCGTCAACCAGCGTGTCGCCGCCTGTCCGCTCGAACCGCGTGCAGTGCTCGCGAGCTACGACGCAGCGACCGATCGCATCACGCTGCGGGTCAGCTGCCAGACGCCGACGGGATTGCGCGACGCCTTGTGCAAGGAAGTGCTCGGCATTGCGCCGGAAAGAGTGCGCGTACGCGTTGGCGACGTCGGCGGCGGCTTCGGGATGAAGACCGGGATCTATCCGGAAGACGCCGTACTCGCATTCTGCGCGCGAGAGTTCAAGCGTCCGGTCAAATGGCGCGCCGAGCGCATCGAGGAATTCCTGGCCGCAACCCATGGCCGCGACCTGACGAGCCGGGCCGAACTCGCGCTTGATGCCTCGGGGCGCGTCCTCGCGTTGCGCGTTTTCTCACTCGCCAACCTTGGGGCCTACGCCACGCCGGCGGGCGTCGTCATCCAACTGATGATCGGGCCCTGGGTGTCGACGAGCATCTACGACATCGGATTGATCGACATCCGCATTCAGGGCGTGCTCACCAATACCGCACCGACGAGCGCCTACCGCGGAGCCGGTCGTCCCGAGGCCATCTACATCATCGAGCGGCTAATGGATGCGGCCGCGCGCAAGATCGGCATGGATCCGCGCGAGCTGCGGAGGCGCAACATGGTCCGCCCGGAACAGATGCCGTATACGAACGCCATGCGCAAGACCTACGACAGCGGTCGGTTCGAGGCGGTGATGGACAAGGCGGTTGCGCTCGCCCTTTGGGATGAGTTCGACGCGCGCGCCGCGGAGTCGAAGCAACGCGGGCGATTGCGCGGGCGCGGCATGGCGACGTTCCTCGAATGGACCGGTGCCGACGTTTTCGAGGAACGCATCACCGTCACCGTGAGCGCCGAGGGAGAGATCGAGATCTTCAACGCGTTGCAGGCCATGGGGCAGGGGCTGGAGACGACGTTCGCGCAAGTGGCCGTCGACGTCTTTGGCGTTCCGATCGAGAAAATCCGGATTATGCAGGGCGACACCGATCGCGGTACCGGTTTTGGCAGCGCGGGGTCACGGTCGCTGTTCGTCGGCGGCTCGGCGGTGCGCGTGGCCGCGGAGCGCACCGTGATCAAGGCGAAGGAACTCGCCGCCGCAGAGCTGGAAGCGGCTGCCGCCGACATCGTCTATAGCGAGGGGCTCTTCAACATCGCCGGGACGGACCGGCGGATCGGCCTGTTCGATCTCGCCGGGAAGCAGCCTTCGCGGCGCATCGTTCTCGACTCGACGAGCTCAGTCGCCGGCGCGACATGGCCGAACGGCTGCCATATCTGCGAGGTCGAGGTCGACCCGGATACCGGTGCCGTGGAAGTAGTGGACTATTGGTCGGTCAACGATGTCGGCCGAGTGATCAATCCGCTGATCGTCGTCGGCCAGCTCGAGGGCGGCGCGGCACAGGGCATCGGCCAGGCCCTGTGCGAAGGCTTCGTCTACGATCCCGAGTCCGGCCAGGCGCTGACGGCGAGCTTCCTCGACTACGCGCTGCCCAATGCGACCATGATCGGGCATTTTGCGATGACCATGGACGAGTCGACGCCCTGCTTGAACAACGTGATGGGCGTCAAGGGGGTGGGCGAGCTCGGTACGATCGGCGCCACACCCGCGGTGGTCAATGCCGTCATCGATGCACTGTCGCGCCACGGCGTGGTTGGAGATCTCGATGCGCTGCAGATGCCGCTGACTTCCGCCCGTGTCTGGCAGGCCCTGCACCCACCGGATGGGGCCGCCAAGACGAAACAAGCGGACTAGCCCCGCGCACGACCCGGGGTCGCCCGAGAGACGCTAGGCGGCGACGCGGACTGTCGCCGTTGCCGACGACGAGTCGGCTTTTGCTGCGCTTGTGCTGCCGGCCGGACGGGGTGCCTGCGCCATCAGTGAGGCGAGCACGCACGAGGCCATGCGAACTTCCATCGACTCGCCGCGGCCGAAGAGCACCACCGGTACTTTCGCTCCCAGCGTGACGCCGGCGGCGAGTGCGCCGACGATGCCCATCAGTGTGCGTAAAAGTAGCGCCCCGGACTCGAGGCCGGGCACGATGAGCACATCCGCGGCACCCGCGACCTTCGATTCAACGCCGTTGGCGCGCGCGGCGGCGGCGGAAAGGGCACTGTCCGCGGTTAGCGGGCCGTCGACCACGCCGCCGGTAATCATGCCCTGGAGGGCCATCTTGGTCAGCGCGGCGGCATCGGCGGTAGCGGGCAGCGCAGGCGTTACACCCTCCACCGCACTGAGCACGGCGACCAGCGGCATCGCAATATCGAGCGCGTGCGCAAAATCGATGGCGTTCTGCACGATGTCACGCTTGGCGGCCAGCGTGGGGACGATATTGAGCAGCGCATCGGAGACGACGAACGGGCGCGGGAAGCCAGGCACGTCGACGAAATACGCGTGCGTCAGGCGTCGATCACTACGCAGCCCGGACTCGGGCGTTGCCACCGCACGCATCAAGTCGTCAGGGTAGAGGCTGCCTTTAATGAGCGCCCGTACCTCGCCATTCTTCGCCAGCTCGACCGCACGCTGCGCCGCGGCGAACGGCTCGTCGGGTGTATCGATCAAGGTGATACGAGACAGGTCGAGTCCGGCCTGGGCGGCGGCGTCGGCGATGCGGGCCTCCGGCCCGACCAGCACCGGCGCCAGGTAGCCGGCGAACTGCCCGGACAGGGCAATCTGCAACGAATCGCTGTCACAGGGATAGACCACCGCTGCGGGAAGTGGCGCGAGGTTGCGGGCCCGATCAACGAGGCGCTGGAAGTGGGGACGATTGGTCATTTAAGTCAGCGTGGCAAAGCGGGGCAAGGCTGTCAACCCTGCGCCGATGACCGGCAGTTGCCAGCGGGCAGCCGTCGCAAGCCTTCCCGCCACCCGCGTCGGCTGGCGAGGGCTATTTCATGGCTTCGGTCACCCACATGCTGGTGACGCCCTTGCTGAAGTCGGCTGCCACGGCGGTGAGCCGGCCCTGGTCCTTGAGGTAGTTGGCCTGTTGCGCCAGCGCCTTGGTTGCCGCGCCGTTGGCGCCGCCGCCGAGCCAGGCTGGCGACGCCTGCTCGGCGAGGCTCGGGAAGCCGTAGAGTGCCATGGCGTCGGCCACCTCCTCGGGCCTCCCCCCCGACCATTTGGCCACTGCCGCCACCTTGGCCGGATCGGCTGTCCACGCCTTGGGATTGGCGCGGTAATCGGCATCGGCTCTGGCCAGCGCTTTAACCAGGGCGACCATGAACTGCGGATTCTCCCGGGCGAACTTCTGCCTGACGATCAATCCGTCGAAGGTGCAGGCGCCCTTCTTGCAGATGTCGCCGGCGGTGAGCAGCACCTTGCCCGTCTTCTTTACATCGGAGAGGACCGGGTCCCAGATAAAGGTCGCGTCGATGTCGCCGCGGCTCCACGCAGCGGCGATCTCGGGCAAACGCATGTTGAGCACCTGCGCATCGGTCGCCTTGAGCCCCGCCCGGTGCATTGCGTAGAGCAGCTGGAAGTGCGATGTCGACACGAAAGGTGTGCCGATCTTCTTGCCCTTGAGATCGGCAATGGTGTTGATGCCGGTGCCGTTACGTGCCACCAGCGCTTCGGCCGCGGCAATGTCCTCGAGAATCCAGAACAGCTCGACGTCCATGCCCTGGCTGATCGCCGTCGCGACGCCGGTCGAGTCAACCTCGCCTAACTGCACATCGCCGGACGCGATGGCGCGGACCACATCACCGCTCCCGCCGAACTGCCGCCAATTGATCTTGAAGCCGGTCGCCTTCTCGATCCCCTGGCTCTGTTGCACCCAGCGCCACGGGTTCATCGTGTCCTGGTAGGCGAAGGTCACGGTCTTCTGCGCCCACACAGGCAACGCGAGCGCCGCGATGACGGCCCACGTCATGGCCGCCAGCACGCGTTGCATACTTCGTCCCGAGGCGCCGTTGCAAATGTGCGCGATCGCTCTCGGTCGCGACCCTAGATGGTAGAGAGTGTGCGGCGCAGGCAATCGACGATCGTATCGATATGCTGCCGCTCGGCGATGAGCGGTGGCGCAACGATCGCCGAGTCGCCGGTGGTCTTCAGATGCAGTCCGTTGTCGAAGAGCTTCTTCTGCAGCAGGTGGCCGCGTGCGCCCGGCGTACCCGACGGATGCACCTCGATCGCCGCCAGCATGCCGTAGCCGCGCAGATCGGCAACCGCAGGCAGATCCTTGAGCGACCAGAGGCCATCGAGAAAATACGCCGACAACGCCGCGCCGCGTTCAAACAGGCCCTCCTTGCGGTAGATATCGAGGGTCGCCAGTCCCGCGGCACAGGCCGCCGGATGGCCCGAGTAGGTGTAGCCGTGAAAGAACTCGATCGTGCCTTCCTGCGCCGCGCCGATGATGGTGTCGTGGATGCGTTCGCTGATCGCGACTGCGCCCATCGGCTGCGCGCCGTTGGTGATGCCCTTGGCCATCGTCATGAGGTCGGGGGTCACGTCGAAACTCTGCGCCGCGAACGGCTTGCCGGTGCGGCCAAAGCCGCAGATCACCTCGTCGAACACCAGCAGAATGCCGTGCTGATCGCAGATCTCGCGCACGCGCTTGAGGTACCCCTTCGGCGGCACGAGGCAGCCGGTCGAGCCGGCAATGGGTTCGATGAAGCAGGCAGCGATGTTTTCCGCGCCATGCAGGGCGACCAGGCGCTGAAGGTCCTCGGCGAGCTCCGCGCCCTGCGCGCCTTCGCCCTTGACGAAGAAATTCTCCTTCAGGTGCGTGTGCCGCATATGCACGACGCCTGGCAGGCCAGGCCCGAACTTGCGCCGGTTGTTGACGATGCCCGACAAGGCAACGCCGCCGAAGTTGACGCCATGGTAGGCGCGCTCGCGCGACACGAACATGTTGCGGCCGCCCTGGCCGCGCGCCTGATGGTAGGCCAGAGCGACTTTCATCGCCGTGTCGATCGCCTCCGAGCCGGAGTTGACGAAAAAGATCCGGTTGAGGTCGCCCGGCGTGAGCTCGGCCACACGGGAGGCGAGCTCGAAGCTCTTCGGATGCGCGCGCAGGAACGGGGCGATGAAGTCGAGCTCGAGGAGTTGCCGCGACACGGCCTCGGCGATTTCGCGGCGACCGTGACCCGCATTGACGCAAAAGATGCCCGACGAGGCATCGATTAGTTTGTCGCCGCGGTCGCTCCAATAGAACATCCCCTCCGCGCGTACGACTATCTTCGGATCGGACTTGAAATCGCGGTTGGGCGTGAAGGGCATCCAGTACTCGTCAAGCGAGACCTGGGGCGGATGCGAGGGCTCGCGACGCGTGATTTCGGCATGATCCATCATGTTCTCCAGGTCGGGCGCGGTCAGGCGAAAGACCAGGCGCCAACCTGCTTTTTAGTCCTAATCCGGTCGCTCGGCTAGAGGCAGCGGTCGATACGGACCGGGGAGCCGCGCGGCGCGGCCTTGAGCGCGCCGCCCGGAGCAGCGCACGCCCGCTCCGACCCGGGGGCGCTGGAACGTCTACGCCGCCACGGCGGCAGCGCTCGTAACCTGCTCGGTGGCGAGCACCTGTGCCACGGCATTGACCACGGCCGCAATGCGACCCACGTCGCGCAATTGCTGCGTGCTCGAACCGGCCTCCCGCAGGAGTCTCGCGTGCGACTGGATGCAGAACGCGCACTTGCCGACAATCGATGCCGCGAGCGCGTAGGTCTCGAACGCCTTACGCTCGATGCCGCCATGCGTGGCGTACGCGTTCATGCGCAGCTCGGGGCGGACGGTCTTGAGCTCCGCATCCGCCGCTGCCTCCACGAACGGATACCAGACGTTGTTCATACCCATCAGCGCGGCGGCGGTGAGCGCAGCCTGCGCGTGCGTGGCGTCGAGCGACGGCGCCTCGCGTAACGCTTCGACCAGCGGCGCCGACCGGGCAGCAAACGCGGCGGCGAGCGCCGCGCCTGCCGCCTCGGCCGGCTCAAGGCTCGAGCGATTGACCACTGCGTCGAGGTTGAGCCGAAGGTCCTTGGCATAATTCGGGATGCGATCGGAAATCGTTTGCAACCATTCCATGGTGTTGCCTCACTTGAGAGTAGGGTTATGCGCGCTCGGCGCGCGCGGCTACAGCGTACCGCCGCCGAGCGCGCGATTGCACGGGCACAACTCGTCGGTCTGCAGGCCGTCCAGAATGCGCAACACCTCTTCCGGATTGCGTCCGACATTGAGGTTATTGACCGAAACGTGCTGAATGACGTTATCCGGATCGACGATGAACGTCGCCCGCAGCGCCACCCCTTCCTTGGCGTCGCGCACCCCGAGTTGATCGACCAGCGAGCCCGTGACGTCTGCGAATTGCCATTGGTTGAGGCTCTTCAACTCGGCATGATCGCGGCGCCAGCCGAGCTTGGCGAACTCGTTGTCGGTCGAACCACCGAGCACGACCGCATCGCGGTCCTCGAATTGCCTGGCGAGCTTGGCGAAGCCGACGATTTCGGTCGGACAGACGAAGGTGAAGTCCTTCGGATAGAAATAAATGACCTTCCATTTCCCAGGAAACGACTGTTCGTCGAGGGGCGCGAATGCCGATGCGCCGTTTTCCTCGTGGTGGTTGAAGCCCGGCTTGACGCCGACGACGTTGAACGGCTCCAGTTTCTGACCTACGGTTTTCATGTACTGCTCCTTTCGGACGAGGGCGCCTTGGCGCCCCCCAGGTTTGGCGATGAATCGCAAATGAGCACGAAACATATGTTATGGACTCGCCATTCGTTATTCAATTTGTTTATTCTGATCGTAGCCTTAAGCGCAGCTTATCGACCAAGGGTCGGCTATAGGGCCGGCCGCTAGCCCGCGCGAGCGCTTCGCGTTACCTTGTTTCACGGAGAGGTCCATGCGCATCGGTGTGCCGAAGGAAATCAAGGTTTTGGAGAACCGTGTCGGGCTCACGCCGGCGAGCGTGCGTGAGGCAGTTCATCACGGGCACGACGTCGTCGTCGAGCGCAACGCCGGGCACGGTATCGGCATGGATGACGAGGCGTATCGTCGCGCCGGCGCCGTGGTCGTCGATACCGCGGCTGAGGTGTTCGCGCGCGGCGAGCTCATCGTCAAGGTCAAGGAGCCGCAGGCCATTGAGCGCCGCATGCTGCGCGAAGGCCAGGTGTTGTTCACTTACCTGCACTTGGCGCCCGACCCCGACCAAGCGAAAGATCTGCTCGAAAGTGGCGCGGTATGTATCGCCTACGAAACGGTCACTTCGGCCTCGGGCGGCTTGCCGCTGCTCGCGCCCATGTCCGAAGTCGCCGGACGCATGGCGGTGCAGGCCGGCGCCTATTACCTGGAAAAACCGCACGGTGGTTTGGGCGTGCTGCTCGGCGGCGTGCCAGGCGTGGATCCGGCCAAGGTCGTGGTACTGGGCGGCGGCGTCGTCGGTTCGCACGCCTGCCACATCGCCTTGGGCATGGGCGCCGACGTGTGGGTTCTAGACCGGAGCGTGGACGTCTTGCGTGCACTGTGGCGCCAGTTTGGCCGCCCGCTCAACACAGTCTATTCAACACACGATGCGGTCGAACAGCACGTCATAAGTGCCGATCTGGTCATCGGCGGGGTGCTGATCCCCGGGGCTTCGGCGCCGAAGCTCGTTTCGCGCGCGTTGATCGGGCGCATGAAGCCTGGCTCGGTTGTCGTCGATGTGGCCATCGACCAGGGCGGCTGCTTCGAGACCTCCCGCCCCACCACGCACGCCGATCCGGTGTATGTGGTCGACGGCGTCACGCACTACTGTGTCGCCAACATGCCCGGTGGCGTGCCTCGCACGTCGACCTTTGCGCTTAACAATGCCACCCTGCCATTCGTGCTCGCGCTCGCCGACAAGGGCTGGCGGAAGGCGCTCGGCGACGATAGCCATCTCCGGAGTGGCCTTAACATTGCCTTCGGCAAGGTGACGTGCAAACCGGTCGCCGACGCGCTAGGCTACCCGTACGTTGCACCGGAAACGGTGCTGTGACCTCAGCTCTCTTCGCCCGCGCGCGGCGGCGCGCCCGCCGCGCACTCTGCGGCGACCATCAGAGGAAATCGTTATGAACACCATGACTGAGACCCAGGCGCTTTCTGTTGTCGGCAAGCAGAAGATGACGCCGTCGGAAGCGTTTGTCGAAACCCTTGTCGCGCAAGGCGTCAAGGACGTGTTCGGGATTGTCGGCTCCGCTTTCATGGATGCCCTCGACCTGTTCCCGCTCGCGGGCATCCGCTTCATTTCGGTTGCGCACGAGCAGGGCGCGGGACACATGGCCGACGGTTACGCCCGGGTCTCTGGGCGCAATGGTGTCTGCATCGCGCAGAATGGCCCGGGCGTCACCAATTTTGTCACATCCATCGCCGCCGCCTATTGGGCACACTCGCCGGTGGTCGTCGTCACGCCGGAAACCGGATCGCTTGGGCTGGGGCTGGGTGGATTCCAGGAAACCGAGCAGCTGCCCATTTTCTCCAAGATCACCCGTTTCCAGGCCCACGTTAACAACCCCGCACGCATGGCCGAGTTGACCGCGCGCGCCTTCGATCGGGCACGGCTCGAAATGGGCCCGACCCAGCTCAATATCCCCCGCGATTTTTTCTACGGCGATATCGAATGCGAGGTTCCGCAACCGCTCACCATCGACCGTGGCGCAGGCGGCGACATGGCCTTGGCCGACGCGGCCGCTCTCCTCGCCGCGTCTCGCTTCCCGGTGATCCTTTGCGGCGGCGGCACCATCATGGCCGATGGCCAGGACGAGGCCGTGCGGCTGGCGGAACTGTTGCAGGCGCCGGTATGCAATTCGTATCTGCACAACGATTCGTTTCCGGCTGCGCACCCGTTGGCCTGTGGTCCGCTCGGCTACCAGGGGTCCAAGGCGGCGATGCAGCTCATCGCCAAGGCCGATGTCGTGCTCGCCTTGGGCACGCGCCTGGGACCTTTCGGCACCTTGCCCCAATACGGGCTCGACTATTGGCCGAAGGACGCCAAAATCATCCAGGTCGACGCCGACGCGAAAATGCTGGGGCTGGTCAGGCCGATCGCGACAGGTATCTGCGGCGATGCCAAGGCCGCCGCGTTGGCGCTTATTGCTCGTCTCACCGGCAGGACGCTTGCCTGCCACGCCAACGTCGCCGACCGGCGCGCCGAGATCGAGCAAGCCAAGGCGGCGTGGGCGGCCGAACTCGAAGGCTGGACGCAGGAAACCGATGCCTGGTCTGTCGCCGTTGCCAAGGCCTCGAATGGCATGCACCCGCGGCAGATGCTGCGCGAGCTGCAGCGTGCACTGCCGCCTCGAGTCATGGTTTCAACCGATATCGGCAATATTTGCTCGGTGGCGAACTCGTATCTCCGCTTTGAGCACCCCCGATCAATGTTTGCAGCCATGAGCTTCGGCAATTGCGGCTACGCCTTCCCGGCCATCATCGGTGCGAAGGTCGCCGCACCCGACCGCCCGGCCGTGGCCTACGTCGGTGACGGCGCGTGGGGCATGAGCTTTGGCGAGTTGCAGACATGCGTGCGCGAGCGCATCCCGGTCACCGCGGTCGTGTTCAACAACGGCCAGTGGGGCGCGGAGAAAAAAAATCACGTCGACTTCTACGCCGAACGCTTTGTCGGAGTGAACCTCGACCACCAGCCTTCGTGGGCCGCCGTCGCGGCGGCGATGGGCGCGGAAGGCCGGCGCATCGACCGGCTCTCCGACGTCGGACCGGCACTGAGCGACGCCATTCAGGCGCAGCGCGAGGGCAAGACGACGGTGCTGGAGATGATGGTCACACCGGAGCTGGGTGACCCGTTCCGCCGTGATGCGCTTCAGTTGCCAAGGCGCTATCTCGACAAGTACAAATCCACGGTGGCGAAGCGTTGAGTTCCAATGGACGCGGGCTGATCGTCAGTTGCATCACGGCACTGCTGCTGACGTGTCTGGTCGGCGTCGGGCCCGTCGGAGCGCAGGAAGCCAAGGTCTACCCGAATCGGCCGATTCGCTTCGTCGTCCCCTATCCGCCCGGCGGCGGCACGGACATCGTCGCGCGCATCGTAGCCGACCCGCTCGCCACCGTTCTCGGGCAGCCCATCATTATCGATAACCGCGGCGGTGCCGCCGGGATTCTGGGCACCGACATCGTCGCGAAAGCGCCAGCGGACGGCTACACGATCCTGTTCACGCTCTCCTCGTATACGATCAACCCGAAACTCTATGACCAGCTGCCGTTTGACGTCGAAAAGGACTTCGCTGCGATTAGCCTGGTGGCGCTTATCCCGCAGATACTGGTGGCAAACCCGTCGCTTCCGGCAAACAACGTGCGCGAACTAATCGCCCTCGCCAAAGCCCAACCGGGCAAGCTCAACTATGCTTCGGTCGGTACCGGATCGCCGGGCCACATCGCGGGCGAACTGTTCAAGCTCAAGACCGGTATCGACATGGTGCATGTCCCGTACAAAGGCGGCGGCCCCGCGGTCACCGACACCCTGGGCGGCCAGGTTCAACTGCTGTTCGTATCGATGCCTGCAGCGCTGCAGCACGTCCGAGCTGGCCGGCTCAAGGCGCTGGCGGTGACCAGTGACCAGCGCAGCCAAGCCGCGCCCGAGGTGCCGACAATCGCCGAGTCGGGTGTTCCCGACTGCGTCGTTAACTCGTGGTACGGCGCACTGGCGCCGGCAAAGACGCCGCCGGCGATCATCGCCAGGCTTCAGGCGGCGTTTGCGCGGGTGCTCTCGCTGCCGGAGGTCAAAGCGAAGCTGTTCCAGCAGGGGGCCGAAGCGAGCGTATCGACCTCGGCCGAATTCGAGCAAAGGATCCGCGCCGAGCTCAAGCAATGGGACTACGTCATTCACGAAGCGAAGATCAAGGCGGAATGACATGGACGGCAAGGACCCGCTGCCAGTGGCGCAGAGCGCGGCCGCGATCGTGACCGCGCTCGTGGTCCGGGCACGCGGCGCGCAGGCAGCATTCGACGCGGCGACGCAGGCCGACGTCGACGAAGTCGTCACCGCCGTCGGCTGGGCCATCGTCGATCCGGAACACAACCGCGCACTCGCGGAACTCGCTGTGCGCGACACCGGTTTGGGCAACGTCGGCGACAAGATGGCCAAGAACCGGCGCAAGACCATGGGTCTGCTGCGCGACCTCGCGGGTCGCAAGTCGGTAGGGGTGATTGCGGAAGACACCGGCAACGGCTTGGTGGAGATTGCGCGACCCGTGGGCGTGGTCGGCGCGATCACACCGTCGACCAACCCCGCGGCGACGCCGGCGAACAACATCATCAATGCTCTCAAGGGACGCAACGCGATCGTCATCGCGCCGTCCCCCAAAGGCGCATCCACACTCTCGCTGCTGCTCTCCTACGTGCATGCCGCGCTGGACCGGGTCGGGGCGCCGCGCGACCTGGTGCAACAGGTGCCCGCGCCGGTGACGCGCGAGGTTACCGCCGAGCTGATGCGCCAGGTGGACCTCGTCATCGCAACCGGCTCGCAGACCAACGTGCGCGCAGCCTACGCGAGCGGCACCCCGGCAATCGGCGTGGGGGCGGGCAACGCGGCGGTAATCGTCGACGAGACCGCCGATCTCGCCAGTGCTGCAGACAAGATCGCCGCGTCGAAGACCTTTGACAACGCGACGAGCTGCTCGTCGGAGAATAGCGTGATCGCGATCGAGGCGATCGCCACCCCGTTGCTCGCCGCCCTGACCGCGGTCGGCGGCGCGTTGCTCGAGGAGGGTGAGGCGCGAACCCTCGAGCGCGCGATGTTTGCCGACGCGCGTCCGCAGGGGGCATTCGTCGCCCAGACGGCGCCGGCAATCGCCATGCGCGCCGGTCTCGCCCGTCCGGCACTGCGCGACGCGCGCTTTCTCATCATCGCCGAGTCGGGGGTCGGCAAGGAGCATCCGTTTTCGGGCGAGAAACTCTCGCCCGTGCTGGCGTTCTATCGCGTCCCCGACTTTGCTGCCGCAACCGCGCTCGCGCTTGAACTGCTGCGCTATCAGGGGGCCGGTCATTCCGTGGGCTTGCACACGCGCGACGAAAAGCGCGCGCTCGACCTTGGCCATTCGTTGCCCGTCTGCCGCGTCATCGTCAACCAGGCGCACTGCTTTGCCACCGGCGGTTCGTTCGAAAACGCGCTGCCGTTTTCCCTCTCGATGGGCTGCGGGACCTGGGGTCGCAACAGCATCTCGGACAATCTGAACTACCTGCACTTCCTCAACATCACCCGCGTCGTACACCCGCTCCCGCCCGAGCAGGTGCACGAGCCGACCGACGAGGCGCTGTTCGGTCCGTACCGGCGCAAGTTCAAGCTATAGGACCGGACGCGTATCAATGCGCACGATCCGCGACGCGATCGATGCTCACGCGGCGGCGCGTCCGGATGCCCCTTGCATCGTCGCGCCGGAAGCTGACGCTATCCTCACCTACGGCGAACTCCAGCGCGGCGCCACCGCGCTCGGTGCCTATCTCGCGCAGCAGGGCATTGCGCCCGGCGCGGTGGTGTCGTTCATGCTGCCCAACGGCATCGCCGCGGCGAGCGTGTTTCTGGGTGCGATGTACGCCGGCTACGTTGTCTCGCCGGTGAATCTGATCGCGCAGGACGCGCAGCTCGAATACACCGTAGCCCATTCGCGCACGCGGCTTGTCTTTGCCGCGCCCGAGCACCTCGATCGCCTGCACGCACTGCTGCAGCGCGCGCAGAGCACGGCGATCCTGCGCGCCACCGATCCGGATCGCCTCGATCTCGCCTTGGGTAGCGATGCGCCTCTGGCAGCGGTCGCTGCCGACCTGCCGGCGATGCTCATGTACACCTCGGGCACGACCGGGGAGCCGAAAGGCGTACTGCTGTCGCATTGGAACATGGTCTTTGCCGGCCGCACCGTCGCGACGGCACAAGAGCTGACCGCGGATGACCGCGTGCTGTCGGCACTGCCGCTGTATCACATCAACGGTCAGTGCATCGCGACCGTGAGCCCGGTCGTGTCGGGCGGCAGCATCATCCTGCCGCACCGCTTTAGCGCTTCGCAGTGGTGGCCTCTGGTGGAGCGTTACCGTCCGACCTGGCTTAACCTCGTGCCGACAATCGTCGCCTACCTGCTCAACGGGCCCGACCTGACGCCGAGCCAGGCGGCCGCCTGTCGCGCGGTTCGCTTCGCCCGCTCGGCGTCGGCACCGCTGCCCGTCGCGCAGCAACAGGCGTTCGAAGCACGCTTCGGCATGACCATCATCGAGGCGATGGGGCTAACCGAGTGCGCCTCGGTGGCGTTCGCCAATCCGCTCGATGCGAGCCGGCGCAAGTATGGTTCGACCGGGATGCCACTCGGCGTCGAGGCGCGTGTCGTTGCTGCCGACGGCGCGGTGCTCGCAGCGGACGAGGCGGGCGAGATCCAGCTGCGCGGTGAGAACGTGATGCAAACCTATTACCGCGCACCGGAGCTGACCGCCCAAGTGCTCTCGGCGGATGGCTGGCTTGCCACGGGCGATCTCGGCTATCGGGACCGCGACGGCTACTATTTCGTCGTCGGGCGAAAAAAGGAACTGATCATCAAGGGTGGAGAAAACATCGCGCCGCGCGAGATCGACGAGGCGTTGCTGCGGCACCCTGCCGTGCTCGAGGCGGCGGCCGTCGGCATTCCCGATCCGGAGTACGGCCAGGACATTCTCGCCTGCGTCGTCCTCAAGCCCGGAACGCATTGCGACGAGGCGGAACTGCGCGCGCATTGCCTGGCGCAACTGGGTCGTTTCAAGTCGCCGCGCCTGCTACGCTTCGTTGCCGCGCTGCCCAAGGGTCCGTCGGGCAAGGTGCAACGGTTAAAGCTCCTCGACCTGCAATGAAGCGCGGCCGCGCCGGCACGGGCTCGCGCCGATGCTCGTGTAGAATGCCTTGGCGTCGCGCAACACCTCGGCCCGGGCCGCGAGGACCGGCATCGGCATGACCCGCACCATTCCTTTCGACGACCATTCCCGCCAGCAGACCAAATTCACGACCTGCTACATGTGCGCGTGCCGCTGCGGGATCAAGGTCACGCTCGAAGACGGCAAGCTGCGCTTCATTCAGGGTAATCGCAACCATCCGGTCAATCAGGGGGTGATCTGCGCCAAGGGCGCTGCCGGCATCATGAAGCAGTACTCGCCGGCACGATTGCGCCAGCCGCTCATGCGCCGCCCGGGTAGCGAGCGCGGTGCGGGCGACTTTGTGCCAATCAGCTGGGACGAGGCGCTCGACCTGCTCACCGCCCGGCTGGCCAAGATCCGCGCAACCAATCCGACCGAGCTCGCCTTCTTCACCGGCCGCGACCAGATGCAGGCGCTGTCGGGCCTCTGGGCACAGCAGTTCGGGACGCCGAACTGGGCCGCGCACGGCGGCTTTTGCTCGGTCAACATGGCCGTTGCCGGACTGTATACGATCGGATATTCGTTCTGGGAGTTCGGCGCGCCCGATTGGGATCACGCCAAGTATTTCATCCTCTGGGGCGTGGCCGAGGATCATTCGTCCAACCCGCTCAAGATCGGCTTGGACAAGCTCAAGCGCCGCGGCGCCAAGTTTGTGTCGATCAATCCGGTGCGCACCGGTTATTCGGCAATCGCCGACGAGTGGATTCCCATCCGGCCCGGTACCGACGGGCTGCTTGCCCTGGCTATCGTGCATGTGCTGCTCAAGCGCGGGCTCATCGACTGGGAATTTTTGATCCGCTATACCAACGCCCCGTGGCTTGTCGTGCAGACGCCCGGCATGCCCGGCGACGGCTTGTTCGCGCGCGACGCCGCCGGGGATCCAATGGTCTGGGATACCGTCGAGCAACGCTTCGTCAACGGCCAACTGCCCGACA
>Ga0302324_100006160_pt1 | contig 25963 bp, 24 predicted proteins | sample Palsa_T0_1_FD_201949 | JGI IMG/M metagenome (GOLD analysis project Ga0302324, IMG submission 201949) | Peat permafrost microbial communities from Stordalen Mire near Abisko, Sweden - Palsa_T0_1 | ecosystem: Environmental > Terrestrial > Soil > Palsa > Peat permafrost | place: Sweden: Abisko... | reverse complement strand
CGTCTTCTGAAGAAATCCCTTGCCACTACGACCCATATAGAGAGTCGAGCACGCAACGCAGACTCTCTATAAGCAGATCCGTAGCGGCAAACGGTCAGGTTTCCGTCCCCGAGTACCTGGTCTGCAATCATGGACTGGTGCGCTCAGAGAGATTAGAAAGTCCCGAGCACCTGGTTTGTGAGCTGGCACCGTGAAATTAAACTTTGATTTTATTAACAAATTCCGCGTGGCGCCCGTTGCACCTGGCACCACCGAGCACAACAGAGCACAACGAAGCACGCAAAAGTCCCGCAGGGACCTAGCTATGTGAGTCCCAACCGGTCTAAGGATTTCAGGTTGTGTGCGGCCGACGCGCAGCCGCCGCTGCAGACGCACACGCCGCAGCAGTGGCAAGAAGGCCACAAGTTAGTAATAACAATGGCTGACGGGTTTCTGCCGTTGGAGCGAATCAACGCCGCGGGCCTTTCAGGCTATATTCTGCCGCGGTTGATTGAGGGGCATCAGTATCACAAGAGCGTGTTTGCCCAACTTGCGAACGCTCGCGTGGCCGGTTTAACTCAAACGCAGATTAAACAGCAAATGAAAAGAGATGGGTTTATCAAATAAGGCCGGACTCTGCGTGCCGTAGACTTGCGACCGGCCCTCGAGAGTTCGAAAACGTCGCCCCCTGACGTTGAGAAATGAGCGTCATTTATTTGGGCTGACCGTGTTCTTGGTGACTTGCGTACCAACTCCCGTCGTCTAGCTCTACGAGATCAATCAATCTACCTGAATCGTGCTCCCGTTCCTCTTCGCGGCTCTGTATCGCAGCAGCCCGCACCTTTTGCATGGTGCTTTCGATCTCAGCCACTGACCGCTTAAGCCCCTGCTCAGTTCCGTTTCTGTCTAGCATGAGTTTGAACGCACGTGCCAATTTTTCATCAATGCCCCACAAATATCGCGCATCCATTTCACGATCATATGTCGTCATAGCAAATAATGAATCGCGCATCGCACCATCGTTCTTCATGAGGCGGGCCAGTATTTCTGTGTTGCCGCCAACTCCCGAAGCTGATTTCTTGGCAGCTATAAAAATATGCTTGGCCATATAAACTGCGGCTCCCGTCGAATGCTGTATCCTCATGCTCTTGCGCTCAATCAATAACCGCTCAGCTAAAAATACTGCTAGTTCTTGGCCGGTTCCGCGGAACTCGCACTGGTCTATTTCATACACTGCGGAGTCATTTGTCGCATATACACCATGGCGGTCTTGCGCTTCGAGCGCGACAATGAGCGAAAAGCTGGGAATAGTCGGGCTGTCTGGGAATTGTAAGTGCGCCGCGCCGATATGCGAGATGTAGTCGTCGCGCACAACCTTCTCAAGCGCCTGCCTCATTGCAATGAGGGAGCGATCAGTTAATTTTTCGATTTCCTCATTTATGTGCTGCGAAGTCATCTTGGCGTGCGCAATGTCGCCGCTCCAAGCAACGATCACTCGATAGCGCTGTTGTCCCTCGCCTTTGTAGTGATCGATTTTGCGACCTTGATAGACGTTATTACCGCACGTCATCGCGGTATCTGACGCAATAATGTAGCCGTCGCGACACTTGATTCCGGCAATCAGGGTCATTAGAAACCTGCCGTTTTTCCTTTTGTGTTAAAAAAGGGCCGCATGATCGCGGCCCCAACGCAATCGCCTTCTATGCTTACAATCCTTTGTGCGGAACTAGGTTGGAAGTCAAAACCTCGTTTGGTCTATTAGGTCCAGAGGTTGGAGAAGAACTGCTTCCCACACCGATAGCCACATTTCCATGGCGGTCGATGAGTACTCCTATCTTGGAACCTTTTATCGTGTTGCCGTACAGGATTGTTCCTTGAATATCCAACCGCTTTCCCGTTGCCGCCGACAGTATCTGAGGCGCCCTGTCTGTGCCCTTTATAAACCAGCCATTGGGCGTATAGAGCTCCGCGTGTAGACGGTAGCTATCCCCCTTGCTGTGCTTTATCTCAAAACAGGTGGCACCAGCCAGGGTGCAGATTGTCGTGTCACTTGTTGACCTTATTTTTATGTTGGCATCGGCAACACCCGGCACTGCGAAAACACGTACACCTTTCACCTTCGCAAGGTACGTGCCGTCTGAGTGATAAATGCGGATTTCTGTTGTGTAAGTAAGGTCTACTTCGCGAATCACTGCTATGAGTGGACTTTCCTCAAATTGCAGAATGACGGGAACGTCGATGAAAGTATTCGAGCAGTATTCGAATACAGGGGACGATTGATAGATCAACAGATTCTTCCCTATCAAACTCTCTTTAGTGAGTCCTGAGGGAGGTGCGGTGCTTGCTTCAGTCATCGGAATCTCCTAGGCAGTTAGTACAAATGCCTGATGCCGGAGCCGCAGCTGATCGGACGATTGCACGTTTGCCAGATAAACCTGGGAGTAGTGCAGGTTCGACATGAGGGCGCCGCTGTGTCATTCCCGGTTTCCCGGCAAGAGGCGCATCAGACGCGACGAGCATAATGTCGCTACAGCCACGCTTCAACAAGATCTTGGGGCCGAAAATCGCCTGCACCCCCAATATCTAGTGTTCCACGCTGCACAGCTTAAGTTTAGGGATTTCGCGACAAACGCTCCCAGCGGATCGAAACCTCAGCGACGCGTTCGCCGCATCTACCGCATCGCAGTGCGCGGAACACGCGCACACCGCGCAACCCTAGGAGGATCGACGGATCAGCTTCGACGGCACGGCCGCACCTTCGGCATGTGATCCGTGCGATGCGGCGACCCTCGGGATGCATGGCGCCGCAGGGTAGGACCGACGGCGCAGTGAGTCCATACAGTAGTGGTGCTCCTAGAGTACTGTATGGGGAGGGGACTGACCGCGCTGCCGTCCAAATTATGCGACTCGCTATCTTGCTAAGCGTTTTGGCCTTAACGGGCGTCTCTACATCTGCGCGCGCTGCGTGCACCGCGTCGAATAGCGTATGGGCTCAAGCGGAGAAACTTAGGGATGAGATGGACGATTCTAGGCAGAACATGAAAGTTCTGGCGAACCATTCTGGCGACCCACTCGATGAAATGTCCTGGCGAATAGCGCACGACGATATAGAACTTTCATTTTCGTTTTACTCGGCTGCTGAGGTACTCACGGGGCTGCGAGGCCATATGACCGAGGAGGCTGATCGGCGTGCATTTGATCCGTGGATTGAGCAAGCGCTCAAGCATGCGATCACCTCATTTGGCGCGAATGCGGACTATCTGACCACCGTCCTGGCCGACACTAGGATGCAAGCATTGTCCGCCGAGGCTACCGTACTGCGAGATAAGGCGCGTCAGATGGGAAGGTTGCTCGCGGCTTGCACTTCATAGCCTACAAGCGTCGGGGGTAGTCAAGATGGCCAAGAAGGACTTCCGGACGCAAGACCCCATCACATCGAAGGATCTGCGCACGTACATCGAATCGCAAGATGACTTTGCATTCGAGCGACAGATCTATCACCAGGCACACAAACTGGGTTTCACGGTGGATCATGCCGGCGTGTACGAAGACCCGGTCATGAAAAAGCAGCGGCAGTTTGACATTCGCGCTTCGTACACACTTGATGACAAAAAGATCTGCCTAACAGTTGAATGCAAGGCTTTGAGTGACTCATATCCATTGCTAGTATCGTGTGTGCCACGCTCGCCGAGAGAGAGCTTTCACGAAACACTGTATACCGCCGACGTCCAGGGCGTGAACTCAAGCTACACGCGCGTATCTCATAAACTATGGCAAAACGCATCTGATCCTTATGCGCTCTACAAGACAGGTAACACGGTCGGCAAAGCGATGCGTCAGGTCTTTCGCGACAGTAAGGGCAAGCTCGACGGTGGAGATGAGGTTTTTGATAAATGGGCGCAGGCGCTCGCATCCGCTGCTGAAGTAATCAGTAATGCAGCGGTCGACGTTTCGCAGCGATTCGCAAAGATACGAGCCATCGCTGTGCTTCCAGTGCTAGTAGTATCTGACAAAACGCTCTGGATCGCGGACTACGCATCCGACGGACAACTAAAGCAAGATCCGTTCGTTCATGATGATATTACTTACTACCTAGGTCGGAAATACGACCTGGTCCGAGAGTTATTGCCGTTCACAATCAGCCACCTTCATATCTACACGCGCAGCACCGTTAATACTCTGTTCACGGAGATCGCAAACAGTGGAGGAATTTGGGAGCAGATGTTTAGTTGACGTCTTCGGGCATGCTGCGCCGCAACGCAGATGATCGCGCAATTAGCAGTCCATGCAGTAAGCACGCGTCTGGAGTACTGTACAGATGTTACGGGGCGGTATGCCTGTCCGTGATTCGGGCCGAGAATAACTGGGGTAGCGATGAACATCGTTAGTCTTTTCGCCTATTGCTTAGGGGGAGCACTCTTTAAAGCGGTAATTTTCTTCCCGCTGACTTTTGTGGCGATGCGATCACAGTATCGATTTCGTGGAAGTCTGAGCCAAGCGTGGGGACCGTTTGGCTACAGCATCATTATATTGGCGGTTGCGCAGTTATGTGAAATAAGTTTGAAGAATTCTAATCCCGACGACACGAATATGACGTTGATGGGTTTGATGTCAGGGCTTCTGATTCCGATTCTGGTATGCGCGATAGTTTTATATTTCACCTATCGCGATCCGCACGCGCCGCCGCCGTTGCCCGAGTGAGGAAGTCGTGGCCATTGTCAAGCGATTAATGGAGCTAACCTCGGCTGGATTGGGCGTTATAGGCACCCTGATTCTGTTCCGGCACAGCTATGCGCTCGAGCCGTACCAGGGCAATTTCGGTTTTTTCAACCCGGTAGACGCCAAAGAGAACCAGCGCATTACTGCGGAACGGCCGCACAAGCTGCGCATGCAGAGAATTGGACTTAAGTTTCTTATTGCCAGTTTTGCGCTGCAGGCTCTGGCCGTCTTTATCCCCTGAATGGGGAACCAAAGCAGCGCAATGCGCGGAGCGGAAGCCAGCAATGTCGACGTCTAGGAAAGTCTCGGAACTACAACAAATTTTGCAGCGACTCCTGTTCTCGCCAGAATCAGAGGCGTACTTCAACAGCAACCCTAGTTATGCGGAAGGCGACGGGCCGAGCTTCGCCGAATTGAAATTAACATACGAGCGGCTCCGCGATCTTTACCGGCCGTTGATGAATTCGACGTTCTTAAGTGAGCTTCCTTGGTCAACTGTGCAAAACCTGTTCGCTACAGCACAAAACGCCCACAACGGCTTTGCACAGATTCAGAACAATCCCGCGGAAAACATCTTTCGTAATTTCGCGACCCAGCTTGATTCCTTCGCTTATCAGACGGCGGTCGGCGGCGTTCAATATCTCGCGTCTGGTGGAGCAGCGCTAGAGTCAATAAGGAGTGCGTGGGCTAGCGAGCAGACGGCTGCGCAGCAAGCTTTGGCGACACTGGAAGCTCACAATACCGACGTTGAGCAGCTAAAGCGGGAAGTGCGCAACCTAGTAACTCCTGCGGTTGCTGGATCGTTGTCACGATCATTCAGTGAACGGCGCGACTCGCTGGCAATAGCTCGGTACGTTTGGCTGGGGACTCTGCTTTTGTTCGCGGTCGGTACAGTGGTGGCCCTTACATATCTTGGCACGGGAATCGCCACCGCTTTGACTACAGTCAAGACTGGGTCAGGTCTTTGGAGCGTAATTGCGCTACGCTCTCTTTTCCTCATTCCGGTATTGGCGATGTTGGGTTTCGCAATTACTCAATACCGGAAAGAGCGGAACTTCGAGGAGGAATACGCACACAAAGCGGCCGTTGCAGTAACTCTGCCAAGCTACGGTGACTTGGTACCGGCGGGCGCGGTTCGTGATCAGATCATGACAGCCGCAGCAAACGTGGTTTTCAGCTCGCCTATTAGTCGGACGGCCGAAGCGGAATCGTCCGCGGACGTATTAAATGCTACAAAGCAGGTAATCGAGTCCGCAGCGAAACTTATGCCTTGGAAGAAGTGACTGCCTTACTGGTGAGGAGGGAAGCATGGCAACTCCAAGCACCCAAGCGGAGTTAGACGCGCTTTCTCAACGCGTCAGATTGGAAATAGCCTCAAAATTGGAAGACATTGAGAACAACGCCAACGCGGAACTTGCGCGGCTCCAAAACCATTACGACAAGCGAACGCGCGAACTTGCTGCCGGTGAGTCAGCTTCATTATTCGACGGCGCTTCCAACTGGAAAAGTCGCAACTGGTGGCAGGATAATGGATAGTTATCAGGGACAGAAAGCCTCTACAGCGGCATCAGCAAAGTCCGGATGTATGGCTGCAATCTCACTCTTACTTGCCCTTCCGAAGACCGCCTTGCAAGAGGAGAGCGACCATGTATGTGAGCTGGCACCGTGAAATAGAGCTTTGATTTTATTAACAAGTTCCGCGTGGCGCCCGTTGCATTTTGCGCCACCGAGCACAGCGAAAACACGCAAAAGTCCCGCAACGACCTGGCGAGTTCAGGCGGTCATGACGATGCTTTAAAGCGATTGATTGGCCGAGATCGCATACCTATTATCGGACAGATTTTCAGTGTGTTGGAGAAAGACTCTGGCCCGATTTGGAAGATCTCAGCATGCGGGAAATCTTGCAGGAACGTATCGGCACGCCGTAGCGCTAGGTGGTGTTATCGGTCCTCGCGAAAGAGCGTGACACGCGCCGTGCTTCGTGGGTACAGGCTGCGGCGTCTATCTAAGCTTTCGCTTCCGCAACTTGCGCTTGGACTTGCCGGCGGATTCCCAGTTCGCGTCCACGCGAATCTGTTTGAGCTTTTTTGAGCCTAGTTGTGTATTTGAGAGCTGAATGCGGGAGTCGTGTCGAAATATGCCCAGCAGCAACGCTTCAAGCTCTCGGATCTCGTCGTGCGTTACGTTGTCGTGCACTTCAAAAACTGAATAATGGCTCCAATCTTCCTTATGCTTCGCGTGACTTTTAAGCCGGCTTGTCACAGCACTCGTGGCGTTTACTTTCAGGCCGCCGACCCCTATGTAATAGACCTCGTAGTCGCCGGAGTTCTCTCGATAGAGAACATAGACTCCTCGCGTTATCGGCGGCACATCGCGCACAGTTTTGCGCTCGGCGTATTGCCTCCAATGCTTAATTAATCGAAGTGGAGACTGTTGGGGCATGCTTCTCTCGTTCCCGGACTCTCGATAATCGCGCAACGCGGCGAGTTGTATTCTAGCGCACGCCGATCTCTCTTTGTTGCGACCATTGGAGTTGGAGCGCTTCTTTCAATATAGACTGCTCGGTTCGGCCGAGCTTCTTTTCGCACCTGACGTAATTGGGAATGAAGGGTTACTTCTGGCAACATAAACGCAATTATGGGCCACGATTGGCGCGGACACATCAAATAGATTGGGCATGTCAAGTAGGTCAGAGATGAAGCCGGCAAGGGCTTTACCGAGTGTAACTACAAGCTCAACCCCGAAAATGCGGACAATCGACTCGATGTGCTGCTGACAGATCTTCGTCAGAACTTTGTCTTTACTCATAGGATAATCGCCAGTTACGCGTTAATTCCTTACCCGCAAGACTGGTCAGGCGATTACGTAAGCGGCCTGCCTAGTTCGCGAGGCGTCTGGCGACTCCGGCTTGCAATCATTACCACCCCAATTGACGTCAAGACCTAGCCTACCGATCGTGGAGTGCACCCTGAACCGCAAGCTTGCTAAGCAGCTTCTCAAGATCCTCGCGTACGTAAGTCTCCTCATCGAGGCTGTGATCAGTTAGCGCCGTCTTCCGCCCGTTCGACAGCCACTCCGTAACAACCCCCCACGACCTGATGCAAAAACTCAAAAACTCCCTGGACTTGAGCGATGTTCGTTTTCTGAAATAAGGAATCGCTAGCCCCAATAGTAGCGAGATCCTTGTGTGCGATAATCTTGTGGCGAATTGGTTCATAGTTCGCTCTGTAGATTGCTTCGTACGGTCCTGCGGCGGATTGGAGGGCGAGAATATCTGCATCTATGGGTTCGTACACACCTTTTAGAAAGTCATCGAGCCACTCTGGTCGGGACGCTCCTGCGTCGCGAAGGCGCCGCGCCTCCAACGCCGGTTTGCTAAATTCCGCCACATTGTTTCTGCAAAATCGCAGAAATGTATTGAGTGTTAGGGATCGGTTATCACGGTCGAAAAGCCGGCCAAAAGCTATAAAAAAGGTCACCTGTAATGAGTGGGCGATCATGCTCCACGAGAGAGCATTTGCATTAATTGCTCGTAGCATTGCTCTATTAGCGGACGCGATGTTATTCAAATTTTTCCAAACGAAGAAACTGGAGGCAGCGATGTTGACTTCGTCGCGGTACTCCTTGAGAGGATCCTCCACGGTATTCATGCTGTGACCCATATCCCACGCTTGAACGAGCCCAATCTGCAGTCCTCACCACGGACTTTGGTCGTTTGCCGCCTCAAGCAGGATCTACCCGCAACAGGCGAGACAAGTAAAGCAGCCGATAGGCGGCTTTCATTCCAGCTCTTGCGGCTGATTGTTGAGTTGAATAGTCGTCCTGGACATTCACTACGGGCACCATCGCCCGGACCGCGAGCGTTCGCCCCGTAGGCTCCGCCGTAACATCTTGCGAACCCAAGATCGTACTCCAGCGGTCACGGAGTTCTTCCAGGCGGTCCGAGCTTACGGCGGAAAACGACAAGTCGAGACACCCGCGCCCAAGTTTGTGATCGAGTGTTCGGCCTGGGGCGAGACTTGCCGCCCGAAACTGAATCCAAGTTGAACTCGGCCCCTTGTCGCCTGGAACCTTCATTCCCAACTCGGGAAATAGCAGCGTCGCATCGGCGTGGTACATCTTCCAAAATGCCGTGACGATTGGATCCAAACGTGAGATGCCGGTTCGGCGGGCACGAATGATGGCGTCTCTCATAATTCGCGCACGGTACACCGCGCGCGCGTTATTCGGTGTCTGCGCCTCATACCAAGCGGCGATTTCCTCGTACGAGATTCTTTCGTCGTAACCATCCGACCTCGACGCAAGGTACTCCGCGGGGGCCACTAATACCGTCTTCGACTTGGCCCACTGCCCCTCCCTGGTACCAGTATCGGCACGTTTGCGATAGCGCGTCGCTTGCTCAGGCTGTGGTGGCGCGTTGACCTTGTTTTCCAACAGAATGCCGTGATCCATACCCGACCGATCCCGGAATCGCACTACGATGTCGGATTCGCCGTCAGCGTCAAAAATCGAATGGTACGCGGAAATCATCTTTCCTAGCGACACGTCTGGTCCGAATACCTGCTTGACGAGCCACGCAGCGAAGTCCGATGACGCGTGTATATCTTCAAGAAGAAGGAGATCTATATCCCTCTCCGTGATGGCTTCAATTAACGGCACGCTCTCTGGTGACATATGCCTTTTATCCGTGGTTCTGACACCGTCGTATTTGGCAAACGCTTGCTACTGAGGGACACTCGGCTGCGACGCGAGGTCGCTAAATGCCAGCATACCGCCCCGCTCCTTTGAACGAAGCTTGCGGTGAGCTAATCACGCAACTGGCTCCGTCCTGAAACTATCGTCTCCCGTTTCCATCCACCTCTCGAAATCACTCAAAGTCATCGCACGAAAGTTTGCGGCTTCACCAGACTCTTTTCGCAATCGGCGGATGCCGCCGCAGATGCTATGCACGCCGCCGAAATCGCTAAAGCGTCGGCAACCGCATCTTCGGCGTAGTCTGATGGCCCTCTAACTTGTTTGGCCTTTGCTAGGGCATGTTCTCCTCGGTACACCGCTTCCACGCAATGCGGCCACCGCGCCGAGCATTTTTAGAGCTCGCCTGCGCTGATGTGGTGAGCTAGTGAGATTGACGATGAGCTCTAAGGCGGAATACGTACTCGCGAAGGTCGCCCAAAGGGGTTGATATGGCCGAACCACTGGACGCCCCCTGCCGGCTATCGGCAAGGAAATGCCAGAATGGGCCGGGTCGACGGTGTCCGCTATGACGACCTTGCGCCGATGCTTTTGAACGGTGCTCCGAAGGAGCTTATCGTTCCAGTCGGCGGCTTTCATACGTTACACAAGCCTTAATCAGCGCTTTGGCGGTTGAGAGATCTTCGCGCGCAGCCAGAAGTTGTCCGCAGCCGCGTAAATCCTGCAATAGGGCCGGTCGTGGACCGCTACACCTACTTTACGGCCGTGTCCTTTGGAAAGCGTACGGAGCAGCGCGACCAACTGAGTTATGTGAAGCTCATCCATAGATTGCACGGGATCATCCAGTAGGCGCTTTTCAGGTGTCGCATCGTCCGAATCTATCTTGAATGTACTGAATTGCATGCCGTAGCTCCAACTTCTCAGTTCGCGGCCCCGCGCGAACAAAAAAAAGCTCGCCTCCCGTTTCCCCCGCCGTTCGCCATCGTACGTAAACTGGCCGGCTGCTTGGACGACATTGAATCCGATAGACCCGATTTTCTTTTATAGAAACAATCCTTGCACTTAAAAACGCCAGACAATCGGATCCCAATGCAGCCCTTACCTTGTCCCAAAAATATAATTGCAATTTGTCGTCGTCCGTAAATCTATCTTCATCCAGTCCCACAACGGAACCATCATCTGCGACTCCTACAACTACAACGCCGCCGTCACTATTCAGAAATGCAGCCACCGATTTTAGTACAGCCAGTTCAATTGCAGGATCCGCTTTGTTTGTATGTACGTTCCAGCGTAGTGTCGACTTGAACTCCAATGAATCACTCTCGCCGTTGGCGACAAGTGCAGCCAGTCGCTCTTCATCGTGCGACTTTAGCAATGGATGAGTCAACGCAGCCCCAATTCGCTCCAACAACTCACTATCCAGTCGGTCCTTTGTAATATAATCAACGGCGCCCAACCGCAGCGCCTCAATCGTCTCGCTTTGACTACCTTCTCCGGAAACGACGATTACAGGTACATGGATTTTCTGCTTGCTCATCTCTTGAAGTAACCACAGACCACCCCACTTCCCTGGAGGCATCGAAAGATCTACGAGCACGAGGTCGAAATGTGTACGATTGATTTCCGACAGCGCCGCGTCTCCGCTCTCTACGTGCTCGACAGAATAGCCGGCACTTTTCAACGGTGCAGAGAATGTCATGCCAAGTGCGCGCTGGTCATCCGCCCATAGAATCGAGCCTTTCATACTTCAACCTGGGTCGTAACGACACTCTCGTCGCTAGGCTGAGCGCTTCTGGTTAACGGCGATCCATTCTCCCCAACGATCTCAACCGGCAACGCCAAGCTTACAACGAGTCCACCCCGAACTCTGAGGCCGAACTTTATTCTACCTCCCATGGTTCGTGTCGCCAGCATAACCGTCAACAGCCCTACGCCTGAACCCTTTTCCTTCGTCGAACTCAACGGCTCGCCAGCATTGAGCTGTTCCATTTGCTCGTGCTGAAGGCCTGACCCAGAATCCCACAAATCGATCTCAAGTAGGCCGCCGTCGACGTCGACTGCCCACTCAATGCCCAATTCACCTCCTGCCGGCATCGCCTCCACGGAATTACGACAAAGATTAGTTAGCATCGAGCGCAGGCGAACGTCATCTATTTTGACATATGTATCCTCCAATGAAGTCGCGCCAGAAGGAGATATCGAACTTGGAAGCCACGACATAAGCTCAATCACAAAGGCGCGAAAGAATCCCCTTAGTTCGATAATGCGCAACTGGGCGGGAACTATTGTCCCGACAATAGAACGTGCACTCAAAAGCAGGCTCTGAACCGTTTCCAAATGGCCGCTCGCCTCTGCAGCTAATCGATACCGCTCCGACTTCGATATTGTACGCAGCGTGCGCTGCCTGGCCGCTTCAAACGCTAATAGTTCGTTCTTTGTGTCATGGAGCACGCCTGCAATGGAAACCATCGGACTCAGCGCCTCCGCCGGAATCCCGTACCGTATTGACCAGCTTACCCTTCTGGCGAAGTCCTCAACACCGCTGTCCGACTTGCACTTAAGGTAAAGAGTTAGGGTCTGGTTCTTCGCCTCTGTTTCTTCAATGCCGAGTATGTCGCGAAGAAACTCCCATAGGATCGATTTCTCCATCGCCTCAAGAATGACATGAATGGCGTCGCTCGAATCAACGACGGTCAGACTGACCGCGATACCATCGTCAGTTCCAAAAAACCGGATGCCCCATCTCCCATTATATGACTTAGCTTCCCGTCCGGCGTCGACAATGAGTTGAACCAGGCTGACCAAACTACCGCGTACCTCAAAGATAACGGCATCGTCCTCGGGCGCCACCGTGCACTGTCCGCTGTACGGCTCCCGATTCAAGACTTCAAGCGCGCTTACGATCTCGCTTAGGGCGACCGACCCCACTGGATTTGAGGCAATCCGAGCGAGGCGCGCAAATTCACCCAAACGCACGAATTCTGGCACGCGTCGCAGATCTTCGGATTCCACGAGCGGATCCAAGCTCACAGCTATCGCCCCAAGCGATGTCACAACTTCGTCTGCTATTCTCGCTAAAGTGGATTTGCTGAACGCCTTCCAACCCATTTCTACGTATAATCCTTCAATTAGTGTGAATAAAGAGCTGCCCTCCGTTCCTCGTGATCTCAATAGAGCCGCCAGCCACCTGGTAAAGTCATCGGTACGGCCTCCTTCAAGAAGGAGGCTCCCAAATAAACCGAAATCGCCGGCGACCCTTAAGCGCTGAAGAACAGCATACATACCATCCGCTCGCACAAATTTGATCACTTGATCCAGAATAAAATTAACAATCCGACTATTTTTCTCTAAGCCCTCTTCGAATTGAGATAACGTGCCAAGAGCGAAATCGAAGGTATCAATCAAATTCTCCGCTAGTTCCTCTTGAGCGTCGCGAAATAGCTCGTGAGCCGCTGCCTTTAACGTGACCGTAAGATTTCGCTTTTGCGCGATGCTTCTCAGTCCAATACGCACTTGGGAATTCTGTAGTCCGGCACCTTCAAATTGCACCGTCAGCCCAATCGCTTGGCAGCGCTCCTGCAACTGGCTATTCTTCGAAAGAAGAGTGATGCGATTTTCGCGGCTCAGACGTTGAACTCGCGCGTCAATAGCCTTAAGAATAAACGAGGTGCGCGAACGAAGGAGATCATGGCCATAGTTGGCCGAGTCACGCCGTATGAGGGTTAGCGCCCCAACCAGTGCCTGAAAGCTTTCGACTAATATGCTGACACGATATGCGCCTCTCTCCCCAGGTCCCACAAACATTGCGCATTGCAGCTTTAGAGGCTCCGATATTTCCACTAGACTGCTTTCGGAAACTATATGCGAGAGAATCGGCGCAAGTTGCACGCCTGACGGTGACTCTGTTTTTGCCATCTTTATCAACTGGCGACATACCTCGTCGGCCGCCGCCCAATAAAACGCGTGCGCACCGAGCGTCGCCAAGAGCTGGTTACTTCGGCCGAAATCCATTTCCTCATAGCGCGGCAGTGGGTAACTCGTGTGAACAAGCGCCAACCGCAAAAGCCCCATATCAGCTCTCTGGACTTCGAATTCAGACTCAATTTCTTGAACAAAGCGCGACTCCGGTAGCTGCAATCTCATATTGGCGTGCGGCCGAAGAGGCTTGGGGGTCGTCAATTTCACCTTCCGTACTATTCGGTTCGGGTGATATTGGACTAGATAGGCGGCCGCAGCGGCCGCTTCTGCGTCTCTTTTTTTACTGCCCCGTCCTGTTGCACTTCTTCCGTCAGGGGTCACAACTTTCGAAATAAACACTAGAGCGTGCGCTGGACCAGTCTGTTCCAGCACTTCATACTTTGGCGGCTTTTTCCCAGAAGCTTGCAAAATCTCCTGTAGAGTCATCTTCGGGCCGGCTTCAACTGTGTCAAGTTCACTTGGCAGATCGGCTATTGCGCTGCGCGCTATTACTCGGATGGGAGCTATGCCCCATTCAAAACTTACAGCGCCGAGAAATTGAAACGATAGGTCACGCCAGGTTGCATCGCTGGCGCGCTCGTGCTCTTTAACTCCGGAGCCAAATATCCCGACGTCCCACTTGCGCAGCACCCGTCCGACCGTCTCAACTACGCGCTTCTTCAGAGGTGGTAACAGAATACTTGCATCGGCGGGGGACCGACCTCCGTATTGCGTAATTGCTAGATCGGAGCAAATGAAATCGATTGCGCATTTGCCTAGAGTTCGCAGATCGTCGAGTAGGAATTCCGGTAATCTGAGCTCGAACAACCTAACGGCACTGTGGGGGCGCGCCGATGCATGCGTAGTTGCAATTTGGATGAGCTTACGCGGAAGGGAGGGCGCATCCGTCCATAGCTGCCGTAAAGCGTTGGTGCTCGCATCGGAATCGCCTTCGACCGCCATTAGCTCACCATGTGCTTGCGCTTTCCGGGGCGAGCGAAGTCAACGCCGCCTGGCGGTATTGCGCATGTTGGTTATTTCATTATCTCTCGCGACCGACCTCTAACCCAAGAGGTTCGTCCATACTTCCACAATCAAGATTCGGAGGATTTTTCGACGGGCTGGCAAGGCAAACGGTTCTCGCCACCGCCGAGTCCGGTCTGCAGAAATCGGCGCTTCGGCATCGGCGGCTCTCTGAACGCGGCCGCCGGCTTGCCGCCGACACGAAATGGGCCCATACCGGCGGATCTTTGCGCCGGCTCGGTTGATGCTCGGTCTACGGCGATCTGCGCGATGGCGCGTTTCACTCGAGCCGCCACTCGATCCCCGTGCTCTAATTGGTGCTCCCAGATCCTTAATACACTCCAGTTCTTTCGTCGCAATTGCCTAGTAACAAAGCGATCGCGCGCCCGATTGCTCTCGAGTTTGCTCTCCCAAAATTGCCTGTTCCCCGTCGGCCGCGTGCCGTGCTCGGGGCACCCGTGCCAAAAGCAACCGTCAACGAAAACGGCGAGCTTTATCTCCTGAAATACAAAATCGGGCCGAACACGCCGGCTGCGGGCCGCGCAATGCTTCGAACGACCAGAAGAACTCGTCAACATCAAGGGATGGTGCCGGCGCCACCCCTTTAGGCGGTGCTTGCGAAGGATGCCCACAAATGCGATTTCGGTTCCTTCATTGCCACGGCTCCGAATGCGGGACATCACATCAGAGCGCTTCGCCTTCGAAAATACATCGGTCATCGCGATGCCATTATGAACCTTGCCCGAGAATGTCCAATGCATCTGCGGGTTTTCGAGCGATTACGGATTCATCGAAAGTACCCAGATTTATCGTGTACTCGATGTCCTCAACTCCCGCAGGTAGCCCGGCGCGAAAAGCGGTCGCGGTGAGGCGCGGAAAACTCAGGCGGGTGTCAAAAAGCACCTCTTCCACGACGCGCCAGTGGATCTTTTCGTATTCTTCCTCATGGTTCAGAACATATCCTGCTGCTATCAGACCGGTGTCCAGCATTCCCTCGGCGTCCGCGTCTACAGACACCCGCTGCCGGCACGCTTGGATTAGCATCGGGAGAGTATTTATCGCACCGGCCTCCTCGCGGACACGAAGGCTGAAGAATAAAAGTGATCCTGCTTCCGGTGGGTCCAGCTGTCGGATACCGTGTATTTTGTGAACCCGCCCGCGCGTCGAGGTGGTGCCCTTGGCCTCTATCGAGAGTCCTGTCCTCTCGAAATCATGCCTGGAACCATGGGGCCCCCGCCACATCCGAACCGCGTGAGCAGGATCGGTTGCGGGAAGCAACCAATAAGTCAAGAACCACAACTCGGCAAAAAGCCCCACTTGGGCCTCGCGCGTGAGCATCTGCCGAGGCAGCTGTCCCCAGAAACGTCGCCATTTGGCCAGCACACGGGAAACTATCTCGGCGGGACTGTCGGCGGCAGAATTCAATCGATCAGCGACTTCGCCTGCGATAAGGTCAAACATGGAGTGCCCAAGCGTGTCTTCACAGACAATATTGATGTATCGCGATTGCGCGTGTCCTGGCAGTACGAGCTCCTCCGTCAGCACCGTCAAGCCGCGGCTGCTCGCGTCTCTGAATTCAGTATCCCCCGGTTCGAGCGATACGAGATAATGACGACGGCCACGGGAATCAATCGCGGCCAGAAGGCGATGCGTAAGATCCGGTGCCGCCTGCCTGCCCACCAGCTCGTCGCCACTTGGCCGAGAAGGCTCAACCTGTCGCCAAACGTCCGGCGAAATGCCGGTCATTCGGCTTTCCAGCCAACCGTCCCGACCGTATAGGTGCCACGGACGTCCTGCACGCTGTCGGATCGCGGAAATGATATGGCAATGGCCACGATATCCCGCGCAAGCGCATCGCGCGGATCGTCGTACATTGAACGACGCGGACCTGCAGCCGCAATCTCCTGTCCTGAAAAGCGACTGATCGGGTAAATGAGCAGCAGTCCTTCGGCGGGATCGCGTACCCGCCGAGCGGCAGGATTTAGCCCGATGTCTTCGTCCTGCTGGCGCTGCCCGGCTCGTTCGCGCTGCTCCTCATTGAATCCTGTCGTCTCGTCTCCGGGACTCGTAATGACGCCGAGCGAGTCGGGATCTCCCCGCAACCTGGAGCGGCTGATCATGTTGATGTCGCCGCCCGGCACGCTCCAACGCGCTTGTCCCAATGCCGGGTCGGGAGCCGCGCGCCCCTTGACGCCAACGGTCCATCGCGTGAGCTGGCCGCATTCGGTCTGCCGCTCAATATAGTTGCGCAGCAGCGGTAACGAAATGCTGCGAACCTCGTCATCGACTCTGTACTCGGACAGATAGATGATGACCGCATCGGCAGGTACTCCAACCCAAACGGGCCCTGATTCTGTCCACGAGGACGGCCCTCCGAGGCGCGCCAAAAAGCCGCGGGTCGCGAGAAGGTTTTCCTCCAGCAGCACCGCCAGTTCGGCCGGGCGGCGGAACGGAAATTTTACCGTCTGTACGAGTTTGTCGCTGTACGACTGGTTGACGACGATCGTGGTCGCGAAGCGTGATTTGAGGCGGTTCGTCACCAACATTGCCGGATGCTCGAGGATCCGCGCGCCCAGCTGCATTGGCGTGATCTGTTCGGCCTCATAGCGCCGAATATCGCGACGCAATTCGTACTCGACAGTGGCAAGATCCGCGAACCAGCCGGCCAGCTCAGGAGTCATCCAAATGCGGGTCAAATCCTCGTAGCCACTGCGGAATCCGAACCAACGGCCCATTTGCATTAATGTGTCGTACATTGCACTGCGACGTACGAAATAGCTGATTAAGAGCCCCTCCAGGGTTAGACCTCGCGCCAGCCTGTTCCCACCAACGGCGATGGCCTTGAGCCCCGGCTCGCGCTCATAGTCGAGCATTGCGCCCGTTGCGCTATTGACCTCACGCGGCGATCCAACCGCTTCAAAGAACGGACTGATGAACTCCTCAATTTGCTCGAATATTCGCTCCCGTTGAAGAAAGCTCGCCCGTGTGACGGGCATGAATTCGCTTTCCCATCGCGCCTTCATGCGATCGCGAACACCTTGGTCGCGTTGATAACGCCATTCGTCCTTGAGTTCGTAAAATCTGGCCGTGACCTGCTGCCAAATCTGGTTCTGGTCGTAGATCATCTGGCTCGTATGAATCAACATCGTTGCCGGGGCGTCGCCCTGTCCCCGTTCAGCGCGGGCCGCGCCGGCCAAAACGAAGTCCATGAGCGCCGTGCCAAGTGATTGCGGAATCCTTCCCAGATCAAGATCGGTCATATCTTCGTCCGGAATGCGCCGGACCGCATCGATGCCATCGACCATATCCCCGCTAACGGGGTCCTGACGGCCAAACAACTCTTCCGCGCCAAAATATCCCAACGGCTTGGGAAGATCGACGATGAAATCCTTGGGGTAGAGATCGTTTCCTGCCGTGGGATCAACAGTGTCGTGCGGGATCAAGATGTTGGCAAACGGCGTGGCCGTGTAGGCCACGTACGCACAACGCCGAAATTTCTGGAGAAGCTGCCGGATTAATCCATTGATTACAGCCGGCGCCTCATAGTCCTCATCCGGCGGCTCGTCAGGGTTTGTTTGATAGGAGCCGCGTGTATCGACGCTCGCTTGATCAGCTTCATCGTCGATTACCAGTAGGGGCAGCGTTCTGCGCACTTCTCCCGGCGCCGCATCCAGCCAAGCGTGCAGACGACGCAGGACGGTGCCGTTCTTTTTGACAACCAAGAGCACAGGCTGCGTACCTTGCAGCGCGCTGTGATTGGCGTTACCCGGGCGAAAGTCCCCATCAAAGTCCTCAGTTGTAAACTGGTGCCATTGCGCGCCCATCGGTGGCAACGGCACGGCACCGGGCCGGTTGTCCGCATATCCGGCCAGTTCCTTGTTCAGGCGAATCTGCGTCTGGCGACGCAAGCCGTTGTCCAACCCCGAAAGCACCACGATCAGACGAAAGCCAACATCTGCAGCCTTCGCGACAAGGGCTGTGAAATTCGCCGTCTTACCGCTTTGGACGTAACCCAATACCAGCCCCCGAATGTCGAAGTTCTCACTCTCCGGGTCTGAAATCTCGGCGAGGATGTTGTCGGTCGCTTCATCAAGCGAGCGCACCGACGGAGCGCTCCAGTTTTTCGTGTTAAGCAGGTAGTCGCGCAAAGTCGGCCAGTAATACCACTGCGATCGGTCGCGCCTGCGCAGCCACTCGCCGCGACCGGCTTGGGCGGTGATAATCCTGGCGGGACGCAGTACGATCGTTTCTTCGCGTGCCAGCGCTTCACCAACGGCCGGGCGAAGCGTTTCCGGAACCGCCGGGTTGGCCAATGCGACATCGCGAGGGACGCCGTTGGAAATCAGGACCCTGACGATGCGCAACGCGCCATCGACCGAAATTTGGTCAGTCACGCTGCTTCTCACGGATCAAACGGTCGAACACCGTTCGAATGACGGGTCGCTCATCATTCGTTGCGACACGTTCGGCTTCCTCGCGCAACTCCTCCATTGTCCATAAACGTCCGTTACCCTCGCCTACGCGGGGCGCCGGCGACGCCCGATCCGGAATTGAATGCGCTGGGGTCTCGACAGGCGGTAACAGCCGGTTCGGAAGTTTAGTGGGCGCTTCCAGCCCCTCGGTAGTTCGGTGCGGTGACGTCGTGCCACGATCGCCGCTGACAGATCGGCGGTAAGCCGTCTGCGCAATCTTAATGACCGGGCCGATGGCCTTTTCAAATTGTTCGCGCAGTTGCTGGGGAAGCTGGACGCGCATTTTTGCAACATTGATTCGGAATGCTTCGTCAAGGCGCGGATCAAAGCTTACCGCGACTCGCGCCAGTTTCGTGTGTTCGTCCAATGTCCGAAGGTTGCTCCAGCCCCCGCTTTGGATCATCCGGTTCGCCCGATAGATATAGAAACCCTGCTGCCGATTCCACCGCAACGGACCTGCTGCTGCAGCATGCGCCAGCGGTGTCGAGAATTCGTCCTGATGAGGCAGCACATACGGCTGGATCAAGATGTCGCCCCCCACTCCATCGTGATCGTAACGCAGCGTAACGGACTCGAGCTGTTTGGTGGCCGGCTCCTGACGCACAAATGGGTCCCACGCTCGCACGGGGTTGCCGTTCACAGTCATACGAACTTTCCGTCGGCCCGCCTCTCCCGAAATGTACCTATGAAAGACCATCGCCAGATGCTCTTCCAGTTCTCGGCACATTCCCGACAGGCGCTTCTTTGCCATCTCGCCATAAGGATGTTTGTATCCGAGAATGCGATCGAGCCGCTGCCAGAGAACGGTCGTACCCCTGTGTTCCAGAAGTGGCTCCCGGAGAAGATCCGGATGTTCGTCTCGGCCGACTTCGAGGATTTCCCATTTATTCGTGGCCATCACGTGATCGAGATTCCACGAGTACGCAAATATCTCGGCACGCTCCACGCTGGAGCGGCTCGCTACCGTCAAAAGCTGGCACTGGCTCATTGAGGCAGTTTTCAGGCCCAGTCCAAACTTGCCCAAGGCCTGCGTGACGTCGTATTCGCGTTCTGCGCCGTACCGAAGTGCTTCGCGGATCTGCGCGGGTTTCATGCCCACGCCGTTGTCAGTGATCCGCACCCATGAATCATCGCCGTCGAAATGCACGGCAATGTCGACTTTCGTGGCGTTCGCTTCAACTGAATTGTCGACGACGTCGGCCACAGCAGCCGCAAAGTCGTATCCCATGTCGCGCAGGGATGTGATCAGCCTGCGTGCCGATGGAATTAGCTCGTGCTTTTTCTGCCCCATCCGGCTCCCCGACGGCTTCTGCACCACTCCCAGCCAGCTATCTGGGCACCAGAGCAGTAGTATTCGTCAAAACGCAAGCGGCCCTCGTGAAATCGCCGCGCAGCCTCTTTGGCGAGGGGAACCAGTTTGACCGGCCAGCCACTCGTGGCATAAACCGGCGCCGCAAATTGCGGTGCCAACTGGGCCAGCAAGGCCGACTCCCCCGTGTCGGGCAATACGCGATCGTCTTCCTCTGCCGCACTGTCCGGATGCAGCCAATTGTGAAGAAAACCAACCGAGAACCATGCTCGCTTAAATTCCTCCATGGACAGCTCGCGCAAACGCCGTACGCCGCTCGCGTGATTAACGGTGAGTGTCAACCAATCAACGGCCTCCCGTCCTGACCTCGGCAACGGCGACAGCGGCCGCGCCGGCAGAGACGCGGCGAGGTATTGCTTCAACCCTCGCCCGATGGCATGACCGAGCAACGGAGGTACTGCGTTGCCGATGAGCCTAAACGCGAGTGTCGGAGCCGCTGGAAGCTCGAACCAGTCAGGAAAAGTCTGGAGTCGCGCGGCCTCGCGCACAGTCAGCGAGCGGCGTTGGGTCGGATGTATGAACATCAGCCCGTCCTTGCTCAGATGCGCCACGATGGTCGAGCAGAGTTCGCTACGGTGCTGTTTCGTGTACCGGTCCTTGAAGTGCGTCCTGTCGTAGGGAAATTCCATCTGCTCACCGCGCTCGATTGCGCCCTTGCTGGTCTCCCCCTCCCGCAACCGGTCGAAATCCCGCTTGTCCCGCTCGCTGTGCGGGCGGGCAACATGGGCGGTCAATGACTGTGAGCGATTTACCTGCAGCACATCGATCAGGTAACGGCTGCCATATGTTTCAAAATGCGCGCGCCCGCGCACTATGTCGTAGTCCATATCGCGGCGACCACCGCCGGCGGAGACCGGCGGAAGATCGCCGATGGCTTCCCAGATTGTCACCGGCTTTTGCAACATCCGGGGCCGCCCGCGACCTCTTCGTTGCTCCTTGGGTTTTCGGCCGTTGACCCTGCCCGCCGGATCCGTATGGGTTTGCGCGACATAAAGCGTCGTCGAAAAGATGGGCAATTTGCACGCGGTACCGATGATGAGCTGCCGCTCGCGCTTCTGGGGAACTCCGTAGTGCCAAGCGCAGATCGTGGCTGCGTGAACGCGATAGCCAAGCGTGCGAGCCTCGGACTGAATGGACGCGAAAAACTCCCCGCCGGCGGTGTTGCGGATACCGGGTACGTTTTCCATGATGAAGATCGACGGCCGGAAATACTCGACGTAGTGGAGGTAATTCCGGTAAAGAAGGCGGCGCGGATCGCTTACCATTCGCGCCCCATTGTTGGTGCCGTCGACTTTTCTAACCTTGCTGAAGCCTTGGCACGGGGGCCCGCCGATGATGGCGTGCACTTCGACGGATCCAATCACCTCACGGAGGTTTTCAGGCGTGAAGGAAGTCAGATCCTCCTCGAGAACATGTACGACGTCGGGTATGTTGGCCTTGAAGGTCTTTACAGCTGCCGAATCATGGTCGATGGCGGCTACACATTTAAGCCCGGCGCGCTCCAGACCGAGGCTGAATCCCCCGCAACCGCAGAACAGATCAATGTAGTTGAAGGATGTGCTGCCAGACTCCTGCAGGCGTTTCTTACTTGCTGTGATTCGCATGTCTGCCGGTTTTCGTTTGTAAAACAATGGCCTAGCTATTTACATCGGGAGCTATTGTGGCCGCCTAGCGAGCTAGGCGCCAGTGCTTCTTGGTGCGCTCTTAAACTCCCGCCTCAACGGCATACGGACACCGCCGGAAACGCCCGCACGAAGCGCGTCAAGATCATACTGCCGAGATTCGCGTCCGCATCCGCAAGATCGTGCTTCGGATCCTTTATGGCGGATGCATCATACCTTTCCGCAAAGGCATCCCTGACAAGCGGGCGTAACGATATGCTCCGCCCGAGCACGCCCTAGTCAGCGGGTTAGCTCTCGAACGCCACTCGCTTTGTGTTTCGTTCGTATCTCGAGCAAACGCGACCCAATAAATTCTTTCTCAGTCTGGGGCGGAGGCATCCGCATCACGAATCTCCGAACGGCCTGGGCGAGTTCCACCTGGTTCTGAAGGACCAGGTCGTCCGCCACTTCATTCCACCCGTGCACGACTTCGCGGCGGGTTTCCAGTAACCGCGCCCTCACCGGCTCGGTCTTGAGTCCACCTGCGATTAACTCGCTCGCGACGGTGTCCACTCTTTGCCGCCAGTGGGTCGAGCACCCGCGGCGCGCCGCCCGATAAATGCCGTCGGTCTTTTGCGGCTTGGTCTCGGCGCGGATGGCCCGCTCGGTTGCATTCGCTTCCACTCCCTGCTCCCGGAGGTGGCGGGCGAATTCCCGCCTCCACTCGCGCAGAACCGCCTTCCGGATGCTGAGCCGCTTGCCGTCGTACCCCATCGCCTTGACGACCACGTGCACGTGCGGATGCGGTTCGTCCGTGTGAAGGACCATGGCGTAGCGGTGCTTGGCGCCAAATTCCTCACGAGCAAAGTGCTTAACGGCCTCCAGCACTTTTTGGGGTGGCGTCCCCGCGGGCATCGAAAAGAGGATCTTGTGAACGAGCTTGGGGGGCTTCTTTGTCTCCCACCAAGGTTTCAGATTAGCCGTAGGCCGCTCCTCGTCCATATCCAAATTCCAATCGTCGAGGAGCGCAGATGCCGCCCCCTTACCCTTGAGAGGCTCACCGTCATCGGTCTCGATCTGAAGATTGCCGCCCAGGTCGAGGTAATTCATGTGGCGGCGAACAGCCGCAAGGTTGCTGCCTCCCTGGTTCAGCATCTTGACCATGACCTCCGGAGTCCGATGAACCGTCCGGGCAATGGTGCCAATCTGCGCCGGCGACATCCGATCGCGACGCTTAGGTCCACGTCGCCCATACGATCCGATGTCAAGCCACGCTTGAGGTCCGAAGCTAATTAGATTTCTGGACATGTCCCGTTCCCCAAGCGCGTGCATTCGCGCTTACCAATGCTTTGATGTGGTCCCGCAGCGCCTCTGCCACCTTGAGCATAGCGCGCATCTCTACCGTGCCCGGTGCGGGAGGCGTCCCACCCTGGTTCATTACTCGCGCGATTTGATTGAGGTTGCGCCCGATGGCGGAGAGCTCGATCACCGCCTGCTTCACCGCCACGTACTCCGCTTGGGGTAGCGGCGCGGCGCCCAAAAAGTGGGCTCGCACTAGGGACGCGATGTAAGTGGCTGAGGGCATGCCCCTGCCCTTCGCGCGCTCCCTGAGGAGCCTTGAGATGTGAGGTCCAAGGCGAACGTTAAACCGAGATCCACCGGTCGAGTCCTCCTGCGGCTCTGATGCGACCATCGCCTCAGACCTTGACCCGCGAAGCACGACATCGAGCACCTTCTTGATGAGAGCCGACTCCGCGATCCCTTCTCGCGCTGCGAGCGCACGGACCCTTGCCTTCGTTTCAGGATCTACACGACACGCGATGAAAGCATCCTTGGTCACGGGTGTGATTGTTAAACGGCAAAGTCACTTTGCCAATCCTGCATCACTCCCAAAATGACCCAAAACTCACGATTTTTTCCCGCTGTTGTCAGCGTCCCGAGATGTGGGGACTCTCTGTTGCGGCAAAGTGAGTTAGAAAAGGCGGTCGGAAAATTCTCGTCACTGCCAACACCCGCGCGCGTTGAGCGCGGGGACGCGTTGCCTGCACGCGGGCAGCCCCAGTTCTTCGCAGCCTTCGGAAGACTGTAAGGCCTGTGCGCTGTGGCCATGAGGGCGTCGGCAGCTCACCGGCTCGCAGGGTCACGTTGATTAATCGGCTGTGGCCGGCGCACTCCGACGTGCGAGTTTCTAGGTGCTTTCACCCCAATACTGCGACCAGGTGTGAGTCTTGACGGGCCGACGACCGACTCTTGAGTTTTTCTGAGCCGCTGGGATCTAAATCAAGCTGTCAATTTTTTGCTGCGCTCAGAGTAAAGCGCCAAACCACCCTAATACCCGAAAACATCACCACCCCAATACCCCTAAACACCATGTGAACGCGGCTAACTTTCTGGAGTTAATCGGGAAACCCCCCAAAGACTTCGAATGACTTTTAATGTCGACCGTGCCAATCATTCATCATGAGTGAGAACTCGCCTCCGCAGATTTCGGGAACATTAGAAAGGGCGCCCATCGAAGGGGGCCTCAAGGTCGAATCGGAGCTTAGACCATCCCGGCATCAGCGCTCGCCTGCTGATGGCCGATTCGCTACGCCTCGACTACTGCGACTGCGAGATGCACCGCGGTATCTCGGAATGAATAAAAACCGCTTCAAGCAAGACGTACGACCGTGGGTTACGGCCATCCCCATCGGCAGGCAGGGGGTGGCCTTCGACCGCCTTGACCTGGACGCCTGGGCAGACGAGCATAAACGCCGCAACGGGCGTCCCGCGGTCAACCTCGAGAGGAGAACACCATGGGACGTTTTAAACCGCTCGGCCTCACCAAACGGGGTGGGGTCTGGCATATCGACAAGTGGATTGGAGGAACGCGAGTTTGCGAGAGCACTGGAACGAGTGATCTCGCCAAAGCGCAGGAACACCTCGCGAAGCGGGTAGACGATGCCCGTAAAGCGAGGCTATACGGCGTTAGGGGCGATCACTCCTTCAGAGCGGCAGCGACTAAATTCCTAGAAGAGAATCAACACAAGAGAACCATCGACGATGACGCAGGGCACTTGAAGCAGTTGGACCCATTTATCGGGACCCATTTGCTGCGCCAGGTTCATATCGGAACTCTTCAGGAATTTATCGCCAAGCGGCGAAAGGATGGGGTCAAGACAAAGACGATCAACGCCTCACTGGCGGTGGTGCGACGCATCTTGAACCTCGCGGCCAGTGAATGGATGGACGATCGCGGCATGACATGGCTTGAGACAGCGCCGAAGATTCGGCTGTTCCCGGTCACGGATGCCCGACAGCCCTACCCTCTTTCGGCTGAAGAGCAGATGTATCTGTTTCGCGAATTACCCGCTCATCTGGCGAATATGGCGCTCTTCAAGGTGAACACGGGCACTCGGGAACAGGAGGTCTGCGGGCTTAAGTGGAGCTATGAGGTGAAGGTGCCTGAATCCGGTACGTCGGTTTTCCTCGTACCTGCTGAGAGGGTCAAGAACGGCGAAGAACGCGTGATTGTCCTCAATCGCGTTGCGCGGTCAATCATTGACAGCCTACGCGGTAAGCACCCGGAGTTCGTCTTCGTACAGGAGTTTAAAAAGACGGAACCTCGACCTCTAAGCGGCATGAATGGCTCGGCATGGCAAAGTGCGCGGGTACGCGCCGCAGCGAAGTGGGCAGAGACGAAAGGGGAACCTGCACCGGACGGCTTCCGGAGAGTGAGGGTCCATGACCTCAAGCATACTTTTGGACGGCGGCTACGCGCTGCAGGGGTGACATTTGAGGACCGCCAGGACTTGCTGGGTCACAAGAGTGGGAGGATGACTACGCACTACTCTCAGGCTGAGCTTTCTAAGCTGATTGAAGCCGCGGAGAAAGTGTGCGAAGTGGAGTCCCGCAATAGTCCCGCAACGACCTGGCTTCGCCGAAAGTCGGGATAGACCTAAGTGTTTGGTGCTACTGCGATTTGGTGGGTAAAACAGTGAAAATTCAGTCTCTTCCGCACTTGGTTCGCAATCAGGAATTGGTGCGCCTGAAGAGCTGAAAAGTCCCGAGCCCCTGGTTTGTGACCAGGTGCTTGGCTTCCGATCGAAACTCTGGCTGCCGAAGCACGTCGCGAGGGAAACGGGATCATTTGTAATCACCGAGAAGCCCTT